>ERZ1023492.100-NODE-100-length-28651-cov-7.147223_pt1 | contig 28651 bp, 31 predicted proteins | sample MGYA00380541_ERZ1023492 | MGnify/ENA primary metagenome ERZ1023492 (study PRJEB33173, sample SAMEA4830351) | metagenome | study: EMG produced TPA metagenomics assembly of the PRJEB25223 data set...
GGTTTAGTTAAGTAATGCTTATTTTAATTATAAGTACTTGACTAATCGTAGGAAACTAAGCCTGGGACATAAAATTAATGTCTCAGGCTATAGCAATATATTTAAATCAACAATAAATTAAAATTCACGAATTTGATTTAAAACATTTTCTTTTGTAAATCCATATTTTTCAACTACTAAGTCGCCAGGAGCACTTGCACCAAATCCATCGATACCAATTACTTTACCTTGAGTACCGACATATTTATGCCAACCTAATGTTGATGCCATTTCAATAGCAACACGTTTAGTAATATTTGAAGGAATCACAGATTCTTTATAGTCTTCTGATTGTTGTTCGAATGCGAACCAGTTTGGCATAGAAACAACTCTAACACCTTTACCTTGTGCGTCTAAATCTTTAGCTGCTTCAACCGCTAAACTTACTTCAGAACCAGTTGCTAATAATAAATATTCAGGTGATTCTTTAGATTCATAAACTACATATGCACCTTTTCGTACACCTTCTTCTACTGTTTCTTCTGAAACATCTAAAGTTGGTAAGTTTTGACGTGTAAGTACTAATGATGTAGGTGTACTTTCAGATTCTAGAGCAACTTCCCAAGCAACTCTTGTTTCATTACCATCTGCAGGACGAATCACATTCATGTTAGGAATTGCACGTAATCCAGCTAATTGTTCAATTGGTTCATGCGTAGGACCATCTTCACCTACCGCAATTGAATCATGAGTAAATACAAATGTTGAATTTAAGCCCATAATTGCTGATAAACGTAATGCAGGTTTTAAGTAGTCACTGAAAACAAAGAAAGTTGCTCCGTATGGATGTAAACCACCGTGAGCTGCCATACCATTAACAGCTGCACCCATACCAAATTCACGAACACCAAACCAAATGTTTTTACCGTCACGATTATCTTTATCGTAATCTTTAGCATCTTTAACATTTGATTTGTTTGAACCAGCTAAGTCTGCAGATCCACCAAAGAATGATGGCACGTGTTTACTTAACGCTTGAATTACTTCACCTGAGTCAGCACGTGATGCTGCATTATGATCTGCATCAAATTTAGGTAGCTCTTTTTCATAATTTTGTGGTAATTTACCACTAATCGCTAATTTGAACTCCTCAGCTAATTCTGGATATGCTTTACTATATTCTTCAACTTTATTTTTCCAATTTTCTTCATGCTCATTAGCACGTTTTAACATTGTAGAGTTGAAAATATCGTACACTTCTTGCGGTACATTAAAACGTTTTTTAGGATCTAAACCGTATGCTTCTAATGTTAATTTACGTTCATCTTCTCCTAATGGAGCACCATGTACACCGTTAGTACCTGATTTATTTGGAGAACCAAATCCAATGACTGTTTTAACTTCTATAATAGTTGGGCCTTGTTGAGATTTAGCTTTATTAATTGCGTTATCAATTTCTTCTAAGTCATTTCCATCTTTAACTAAGATGTAATTCCATCCATATGATTCAAAACGTGATTGTGTTTTTTCAGAAAAGGCTTTGTCTAAATCACCATCTAATGAAATATCATTTGAATCATATAAAACGATTAACTTGTCTAATTGGTTATGGCCAGCAAATGAAGCTGCCTCATGTGAAATACCTTCCATTAAGTCACCATCTGACGCAAGTACATAAGTATAATGATCAACTACATTATAATTTTCTTTATTAAATTTACCTGCTAAATGACTTTCTGCTAATGCCATACCTACTGACATTGCAAAACCTTGACCTAGTGGACCCGTTGTTACTTCTACACCATCAGTATGTCTGAATTCTGGGTGACCTGGTGTTTTAGAATCCCATTGTCTAAATTGTTTGAGTTCATCCATTTCTAAGCTACCAGATACATGTAATAAGCTATATAATAACGCCGAACCATGTCCAGCAGATAATACAAATCTATCTCTGTTAAAATAATCTTTAGATTGGGGATTAAAATTTAGGTGTCTTGTCCATAGTGTGTATGCCATTGGTGCTGCCCCCATTGGTAAACCAGGGTGACCTGAATTGGCTTTTTCTATTGTATCGATACTTAAAGCACGAATCGTATCGATTGCTAATTGATCTTCTTTATTAAACATTATATTTTCTTCCCTTCTTCAAATAATACCTCAAATTAATTATAACTTATTTTAATATAAATTCATAAAGAAAAATCTGAAAAATCTCTCAGATTTTCTATTAAAATAAATCTAAAATGATAAATTTTCACGCTTATTTTTCTTTCTTATTCTGTTGAATTTTCTTTAATTTTTCAGGAGTAACATCATTACCCTCTGGATCTATCACTTTAGTGTTTTCTAATTGTTTTTTGAATCCTTCTCTAAATGAATCAAGATATTGTTTTCTCAACTTAGATTGCTCTTTGGCTTCTTCGTTTGTTAAACCTTGTTCTTTCTTCTTTTTAGCTAATTCATTAATTCTATCAATATTTAAATCATTTTTAGACATTCAAATTCCTACTTTCCTATCAATTATTGTTCGATTATATCCATAGTTAATTCCTAACTTTATATCATATATTTTTATATTCTTATAATAATATAGCGTTTATAAACCTTCCATAAAATATAACAAAAAAATGAGCATAACCAAATCGTTACGCTCACTACTACATTTTCATTCTATTTTAGTGGGCTAATGCGAACATAGACCCAGATTTATGTTCGCTGTTCCCATTATTATCATGTGTTTGATGTTCGTTTTGGTTAGCATTCTGATGAATTTCATGATCTGTCATTTCGTACGTTTGTTCTGAATGTGCGCTTTGATTAACACTTAAGAAGAATACTAAAAAGATAAGGCAAGATACTAAAAATACTGCTATATATGTTAAAAATGTCTTTGTTTGTTTTGTTAACATGAATCTCACTCCTAGAACGTTTGTTTGTATTTATAATTTAACAGAACAGATGTTCCATGTCAACACTTTAACGAACAAACGTTTGTTATTTACTATTAGAGATGCTATAATAAACTTAAATAAAACTAGGGAGTGCCTATATATGAGAGAATTAACGAAAAGACAAAGTGAAATATATGATTACATTAAGCAGATTGTTCAATCAAAAGGGTATCCACCAAGTGTTCGAGAAATTGGTGAAGCAGTAGGATTGGCTTCAAGTTCAACTGTTCATGGTCACTTATCAAGATTAGAAGAAAAAGGCTATATAAAACGTGACCCTACTAAACCTAGAGCAATTGAAATTGTTAGCGAACAATTAAATGATAATATTAGTATGGAAGAAACAATTCATGTTCCTGTAATCGGTAAAGTAACTGCAGGTATTCCAATTACTGCAGTAGAAAATATTGAAGAATACTTTCCCTTACCTGAACACTTAACTTCTACACATAATAGCGATATTTTTATTTTAAATGTTGTTGGAGACAGCATGATTGAAGCGGGTATTCTTGATGGCGATAAAGTTATCGTTCGTAGCCAAACAATCGCAGAAAATGGCGATATCATTGTTGCGATGACAGAAGATGATGAAGCGACAGTTAAAAGATTTTATAAAGAAAAGAATCGTTATAGATTGCAACCAGAAAATAGTTCAATGGATCCAATTTATTTAGAAAATGTTATAGTAGTTGGAAAAGTAATCGGTTTATATAGAGAAATGTAATCATATTTTAGACTCATAACCCCCTATATAAAAAAGGATTAGGCATGATGCCTAATCCTTTTTATTTTGATTCTTATTCAAAACTTCTTTTACTTTTTCTAAGATATCAGGTTGTTGTTTTGATTTAGTTGACATTCTATCTACTTCCTTACAACTATTTAGTACCCCAACATATATTGTTTTAAACGATTAACCAGTATAATTTTCTGTCCAATATGGTTGTCGTTGATCATTAAAATCAACACCGACGCCTAAAGTTGAGAAGCTATCATTCAGTATATTTTTTCTGTGACCTAATGAATTCATTAGGCCTTCGTGAGCGTATATACTATTTTGTTGTCCATAGGCTAGATTCTCACCTGCTGCATTAAAATCATGGTGATCTGCTTTCAATCGATCAAATGGTGATTTTCCTTTTAAGTCAGTATGATCAAAATAACTATTTTCCACCATATCTTGACTATGTTTTCTAGCAGTATCAGAAATGGATTTAGAATAACTTAATGTTGATAATTGTCTTTGTTTTCTCTCAGCATTAACAATATCAAAATCTTGTAATTCAAAACTTTTTTCCAATGATTTAGAAGGTGCTCCATATTGCTCTTGCAGTCTGTTTTCCATTTCATCACTTACTTGATATAACGCGGTGACACCATTCTGTTCATGTTTATCATAAAAGACAGTAGTATAAATATGGTTTTTATGAAATACATCATATTCATCATTTTTTATTTCAAATCGCTTATTCCCTTTTTTTATTTCATCAATAGGTTTACCTAAACGATCTCTCACCTTGTTTTTAGGTGTCGCATATTTTATTTTAGACTGCGAAGAAATTAAGTTCTGATTAGTGTACATGCCGTTCACTCTATCTTTAATATAACTAATCATGACGAATTGGTTATAATCATCATCGTAATAGGTATACCAATGCGTACCATATTCGTTAGAAGTGATACGTTGTTCTTTACCTAGTTTATCTTCGACGTCTTTTTTCGACATATTCATTTGAATATTATTAATGGCAAACTCTTGCTTATTCGGAACATCCAAACTTATATCTTCTTCATTAGCATCTCCAAATGCCCAATGATCTATCTGTTGTCTAACTTCTAATTGAACTTTTTCTAGTGGTTTTAATTCATTCAGTGGCAGAAAAATGACTAAACATAAACATGCGACAAAAAATACGAGAAACTTTTTAATTGTGGTCACCTACCATAAGATACTAGTCTCTATCTCCGTTAAAGATCGAATTTCTAACAATAACATAATCTACAGTGCGTAGTGATTTTAAATCTTTTCCACCCGCATAAGAAATAGAGCTTTGTAAATCTTGTTGCATTTCTCTTAAAGTATCTTTCAATGACCCTTTATGTTCTACAAACATCTTTTTGCCTTCAACGTTTTTATGTTCGCCCTTTTGAAATTCAGAAGCACTACCGAAATATTCTTTATAGCGTTTACCTTCTAGCTCAACCGTTTCTCCTGGTGATTCTTCGTGAGCTGCAAAAAGTGACCCAATCATAACCATTGATGCACCGAAACGAATTGATTTAGCAATGTCACCATGAGTTCGTATGCCACCATCGGCAATAATAGGCTTTCTAGCTGCTTTACTACATAAATTAAGTGCAGATAATTGCCAACCACCTGTACCAAATCCTGTTTTAATTTTAGTTATACAAACACGACCTGGTCCAATACCTACCTTCGTTGCATCTGCACCGGCATTTTCTAATTCTCTAACGCCTTCGGGTGTACCTACGTTACCAGCTATTACAAATGAATTAGGTAAATATGTTTTAATGTGCTTAATCATATTAATCACAGAATCAGAATGTCCATGTGCAATATCAATTGTTATATATTCTGGTGTTAATTGTTCATTTGAGAGTTGTTCAATAAATTCAAATTCTGATTTTTTTACACCAACTGAAATAGATGCAAATAAATGATTACTTTGCATTTTTTTGATAAACGGAATTCTAGCTGCTTCATTGAATCGATGCATGATATAAAAATAATCGTTTTCTGCAAACCATTGCGCTAATTCTTCATTCATAACTGTTTGCATGTTAGCTGGTACAACAGGAAGTTTAAATGAACGTGGTCCAAATTTAATTGAAGTATCACATTCAGATCTACTTTCAACAATACATTTGTTCGGTATTAGTTGTATGTCTTCATAATCAAATATTTTCATATTAATCTAAAAGCCCCTTTATAAAACAATATATTTTGGGATAAATAGCTAAAATCCGAATAATCAATTTAAAATCAGTTACTTTATTCAGAAAAATATTATCCTTACTTACTTTACATTGTTTTATTGTTCTTGTAAATGGACTTTAGTACGAGTTTTACCAACTTGATTTTTTTACACCTGGTATTTGACCTTTATGAGCATGTTCTCTAAATGCAATACGTGACATTTCGAACTTTCTCAATACACCTCTTGGTCGTCCAGTCACTTTGCATCTACGAGTTAAGCGTGTAGGTGATGAATCACGTGGTAATTTTCTTAACGCTTCATAATCACCTTTTGCTTTAAGTTCTTTTCGTAATTCAAAATATTTATCTACTAATTCTTGTCTCTTTTGTTCTTTTACAATTTTTGATTTTTTAGCCATTTCTTTTACCTCTCTTTTTATAAATCGTAATTATTACGTTTTATATAATAACACGTATTATGAGTTTTGCAAACGTGAAATTTCCGTTTCTAAATAAAATGTTAATTTTCACTATTAAGTATAAAAAAGACCTTTTTCGATTAAGAAAAAGGTCTTTTCGCATTTCAAATTGTCGTATTTGAAAGATAAGTGATTATTTAGTTTCACGATGTAACGTATATTTGTTTAATCTTGGGCAATATTTTTTCATTTCAATACGCTCAGGATTATTTCTTTTATTTTTAGTAGTGATATAGTTACGATCGCCACATTCTGTGCATGCTAATGTGATATTTACGCGCACGTTCAACACCCTTTCTAGTTAGGAATACTTACGATTTAAAATTTTATCATATAAATTTTCTGTGCGCAATCTTAACTTTTAATTATTAAAATTCTCATAAGTTTCGTCTTGCTCACCTTCTAAATCGATTGAATTAATATCAATACCTAATGCTTTTGCAACGCCTTTACCATAATCAGGATCTGCTTTGTAACAATGGCGAATATGACGTCTTTTAACATCCTCTGTCACACCATCCATAGCATTTGCTGTATTAGTAAAGATTCTCTCTTTAGCTTCATCAGATTGTAATCTAAATAACTTACCTGGTTGTTCAAAGTAGTTATCATCATCTTGACGTTGATTATATTCATAACCATCACCATCAGTTGGGAATGGTGGTTTTTTAAATTCAGGTTGAGAATCATAAACACCTTGATTATTTGGGTAATAATGAGGTCCGCCACCTTGGTTATCATCTAAAATACGCATTTGTCCGTCACGACTAAATGGACATAGATTTTCAATACCTACACCTTTAGGTTGGTTAACTGGTATTTGCCAGTGGTTAACTCCTAATCTATAACGTTGCGCATCACCATATGAGAATAAACGACCTTGTAACATTTTATCTGGAGAATAATCTAGACCTGGAACGATGTTTGTAGGTGCAAAAGCAGCTTGTTCAACATCTTGGAAATAATTATTAGGATTGCGGTTTAATTCAAATTCTCCAACTTCAATTAATGGATAATCACCATGATACCAAACTTTTGTTAAATCAAATGGGTTATCTTTATGATTTCGTGCTTGTTCTTCTGTCATTACTTGAATATACATTTTCCATTTAGGATAATCACCATTTTCAATTGCATTAAATAAATCGCGTTGTGATGAATCACGATCCGTAGCAATCACGTTAGCCGCTTCATCATCTGTTAAATTTTCAATACCTTGTTGTGTTCTAAAATGATATTTAACCCATACGCGTTCACCTTTATCATTATACATAGAATATGTGTGTGAGCCGAATCCATGCATATGTCGTAAATCTTTAGGAATACCTCTATCAGACATTAAAATTGTCACTTGGTGTAATGATTCTGGTAATCCTGTCCAGAAGTCCCAGTTATTTTGCGCACTTCTCATATTTGTTCTTGGGTCTCTTTTAACTGCTCTATTTAAACTAACGAATAATTTTGGGTCTCTAAAGAAGAATACAGGTGTGTTATTACCGACTAAATCCCAGTTTCCATCTTCAGTATAGAATTTTAAGGCAAACCCACGAATATCTCTCTCAGCATCTGCTGCGCCTCTTTCACCAGATACAGTAGAAAATCTTGCAAACATTTCAGTTTGTTTACCTACTTCTGAGAACATTTTAGCACTTGTATATTGAGTAATATCATTAGTTACGGTAAACGTTCCAAATGCACCGGAACCTTTAGCATGCATACGTCTTTCCGGAATCACTTCACGATCAAAATGTGACATTTGCTCTAAGAAGTAAATATCCTGCATTAGTAGTGGACCTCTTGGACCTGCTGTCATACTATTTTCTCTATCGGACACGGGTGCGCCAAATAAACCTGTTAACTTGCCGTCTTGTTTAGACATTAAATTCCCCTCCACATAAATTAGAATTATTATAATTTAGTATACATTATAATGTATGCCCCTTTTTAATGAAACTTAAACGCTTTATTACAACTAAATTATCAGAAAATTTTTAAATTTTACTTTAAAGTGCTAAATTACTATTGAATAGTAGGTCTAAAAGAATTAAAATGATGGATATATTTAAAATAGATGGGAGACAGTATATGGAAGATAATAATATGAAAAGAGGTTTAACCTCCAGACACATAACCATGATTGCTATAGGTGGCGCAATTGGAACTGGTCTATTTGTGGCTACAGGAAGTGTTATTTCTGAAGCTGGACCTGGTGGCGCTATCCTAGCTTACCTCTTAATTGGTATCATGCTCTATTTCTTAATGGCATCTATTGGTGAATTAGCTACTTTCTATCCGGTATCTGGTTCATTTAGTTCATATTCAACTCGATTTGTCGATCCATCACTTGGTTTTACCATGGGTTGGTTATATTGGGGAATGTGGACCCTTGTAACAAGTGTAGACGTCATCGTTGCAGCAAATGTATTAAAGTTTTGGGATGCTTTTAATTTCTTTAGCCCCTTAACTTGGAGCTTGATATTTATTACACTACTTTTACTACTAAACATTTTCTCAGTAAAAGCATTTGGTGAAACAGAATTTTGGTTATCATTAATTAAAGTAGTCACAATTATTGTATTTATAGTTTTTGGTATTTTGATGATTTTTGGTATTTTAGGCGGACATTCTTATGGATTTGAAAATTATACTAAAGGTCAAGCACCTTTTGTAGGTGGTATCTCAGGTATATTAAGTGTTTTATTAGTTGCTGGCTTTTCTGTTGGTGGTACAGAAGTAGTTGCAGTCACAGCTGGAGAATCAAGTGATCCAAGTAAATCAATGCCTAGAGCGATTAAACAAGTATTTTGGAGAATTTTATTATTCTATGTATTATCTATAGCAGTCATCGCTGCAATAATCCCATATACTGATCCATTACTATTAAATGAAAGTCAATCTGTTACTCAAAGTCCATTTACAATCGTATTTGACCGTATAGGTATTGCTTTTGCTGCCTCAGTCATTAATGCAGTTATTTTAACTTCATTATTATCAGCAGCAAACTCAGGTATTTATACAACAAGCAGAATGCTTTATTCATTAAGTGTTGATAAACAAGCACCACAATTTTTCAATAAATTAAATAAAACTACTAAATTGCCGATTAGATCAATTCTAACAACTTATTTATTAGTAGTAGCTGTAGTAATATATGCTAATTTTAATTCTAATGCAGTATTTAATTTATTAAACATTATTGGTTCGATGGTTATCATCGTTTGGGGGTCTAGTATTTGGTCACAAATTAGAGTGCGTCGTGCTATTAAAAAACAAGGTAAAGATGCTAACGAATTATTACCTTATAAAGCACCGTTTTATCCATTCGGACCTATAGTAGTAATTGCTACATTATTATTCTTATTATTTGGTAGTTCTTTTGGAAGCATTGCTTCTGGTGATTGGATCAGTGTTATTAGAAACTTTACACCTATTCTAATCCTAGCAATTATCTTCTTTGTTCATAAAATGATTAAGAAAACGAAGTTTGTTAAACTTAATGAAATGGATTTAAGTTCTCATATTTTCAAAAATAATTAACTGTTATTAATACAATCACTAAAAATTACACCTTTCGATTCATTACTTTATATAAAGTTTGATTGAAAGGTGTATTTTATTTTGTCACAATAAACGTGCAACTATAAATAAATTAAAATGGTTTTATAGTTAAAGTTTATTTTCTGCTAACAAATTATCATGTATAATAAGGTTAAGAATAATGGCTCAGAGGTGGTTTCAATGATTGGTCAAACAAATTTGTTCGATGATGTGATTAAAAGTGACGAGCGTTTTGTTATTGTCGTGCAATCTCTAGAAGAAAAAAATGGTCAACTCGTTAAGAATACATTAAGAGAGTATCCAAGTTTAAATCACGACCAAATGAATAACTTATTTACACATCTTAAAGAAGTATTTTTAGAAGAAAAATTTCAAGAAAACCAATCAGCATTTACTATAACTGTTTATACAAACCTTGATTATGCAGCAGATCAAGTTTATGCACATGTTAAACGCTATAAAGGAAAAAATGATTGGACACACACAGCAAAATAATCTAAAAAAGACTTAGGTAACTTGACCTTGGTATACATCGTTAACATGTTATTAAATATGTTATCGCATCACCATCAAGATACCTAAGTCTATTTAATTATAGAAGTTGTTTTAAAGCGTGTGGAATACCATTAGAATTATTATCTAAAGTTACTTCATCTGCAATATTTTTTAATTCGTCACTTGCATTTCCCATAGCGACAGCATGTCCAACAACCTCTAACATAGATTGGTCATTTAAACTATCACCAAATGCAACCACTTCTTCAAGTGAAATATCTAATTTTTTACATAATGCTTTAATTGCATTACCTTTTGAAACATCTCTTGCCATAAATTCTAAAAAGAATGGTTTACTTGTAGTAACATCAATTTCCTCATTAAAGAAACCATTCAAGTCGATTCGCGCTTCAGTAATATTACCTACATAATCGACGCCCATAACTTTTGGCACGCTATGTGTAATATAAGATTTAATATCTTCCACACGTTTCATCGGTAACCCAGTTAATTCTGATTCAATATTCATGTATTCATGATCGCCATCATAAATAATGTAACCTTCGTCGTAAGTTAAGACTAAAAAACCTTTTTCACGGCAATAATCTACAATCGCATCAAAATTTTCTTTTGATACACTTTGACTTACTTCTACTTCTTCAGTAGTCATATTAATTGTTTTACCACCGTTATAACTAATAATAAAACTTTCATGTTCATTTAATTTTAATGTTCTTGCTACAGGTAACATCCCTTCAGTTGGTCTGCCTGAAGCTAAAACAACTTTATATCCTTTGTCTTGAATATCAATAAGATAAGATTGTGTTTCTGGAGATACTTGATTCTCACTATTCATTAGTGTGTCATCCATATCCATTACGATTACTTTATATTTACTCATGTTATTTCGAATCTCCTTTCAATGACTTATCTATATTTTACATCAAAACAAGCCTACTGGTACACTACTTCTTCAATGACGCCAACTTCATTGATAGTCACTAATTCTGAGATACAATGTGACATATCTTTCTTTAAAGTTCTTACTATTTCACCACTATGCTCACGTGGACTCATTGTTAATACTGTAGGTCCAGCACCACTAATAACAGTCGCATACGCATGGTGTGCTTTAGAAATTTGTCTAATGTTTGCAAATTCTGGAATTAAATGTTGACGGAAAGGTTCATGAAAACCATCTTGTTCCATCATTTTTCCAGCTAATTCATATTTGTGTTGTATTAACGCACATATCATAGTATTACTAATTGCACTATTACGTACTGCATTAGAATGTGAAAAAGTATCTGGTAGTGCTTGACGAGAATCTTCAGTTTTAAGTTCATATGGTGGTATAGTTAGTATAATATCTACTTTAGGTACATCAATGCGTGCTACATCTGTCACTTTTGTATCTGGATTATAATAACCAGAAATTAACCCGCCATAAATTGTAGGTGCTACATTATCTGGATGACCTTCAAACTCAGTTGCTAGTTGAAGTAATTCATACTGAGATAATTGAATATTTCCGAAATAGTTAGCGATATAAAGTGCACCAACTAACGCTGAAGCTGAAGAACCTAAACCTCTTGCTAAAGGTATATCGCTTCTCATATCAATACTTAATGCTGGTAAATCAACATCATATTTATTAGCAACTTTTTGAGCGACCTGATAAATATAATTAGATTTATCCTTGGGTAAGCTCTCTAATTCTTCATTAAAGTAATTAAATTCCCAATTATCACCCTGAATTGCTTTGACGTTCATATGAAGATATTTATTTAATGCCATACCAATCGAATCAAATCCAACACCTAAATTTGCAGTAGAAGCGGGAATTTTCAACTTTAACATAGCTTCCATATTATAAAGCCCCTTTAATATACTTAATTATGCTTTCTTTGTCATTAGGAAGTGGTTGAATTGGGTTATCTAGTAAAGAAATAGCTGTGTCTGGGTCTTTCAAACCGTTTCCTGTTAAAACAGCTACTACTTTTTTGCCTTGTGGTAAGCGGCCAGCACGTTTTAATTTAATTAAACCTGCAATAGACGCATTACTAGCGGGCTCACTGAAAACCCCTTCCTTAGATGTCATCATTTGATAAGCTTCTAAAATTTCTTCATCAGTTACACTATCAATTAATCCGTTTGATTCTTTAAGTGCATTAGTCGCTTTCTCCCAACTCGCAGGATTTCCAATACGAATAGCAGTAGCAACTGTTTCCGGATTTTTAATGACTTTATTTTGAACGATTGGTGATGCACCTTCTGCTTGGAAACCGAATAATTGTGGTAATTGACTACCTTTTTTCTCTTGATATTCTTTGAAACCTTTCCAATATGCAGTTATGTTACCTGCATTACCAACAGGAATCGCCAAAATATCTGGTGCTTCTCCATCAAGTTGTTCTACTAACTCAAAGGCTCCCGTTTTTTGCCCTTCTATTCTAAATGGATTAACAGAATTCACCAATTCAATATCGCCATTCTTAGCAATTTCTTTCACTATTTCTAAAGCTTCATCAAAGTTTCCTTCAATGGATACGATTTCAGCACCATACATTACTGCTTGAGATAGTTTACCTAAAGCTATTTTACCCTCAGGAATAACTACTATTGCTTTCAACCCTGCTCTAGCTGCATATGCCGCTGCTGATGCTGAAGTATTACCTGTTGACGCACAAATAACAACTTTTTTCCCCTGTTCTTTTGCTTTAGTTACGGCCATAACCATGCCTCTATCTTTAAAAGAGCCTGTTGGGTTCGCGCCTTCATATTTTACGTATAATTCAATTCCAAGCATTTGTGACATATTTTCACAATAAATTAACGGTGTATTCCCTTCATTCAACGTTAATTTAGGTGTTTGATCATTTACAGGTAAATATGTTTCAAATTCTTTAACTAAACCTTGCCATCTTTTCATAAGTATTAAACCCCTTCTACTGGATAAACTTTATTAACATCAAATCCTGCGTCTTTTAATAATTGTTCAGGTGATTGATCTAATCCTAAAATTACTATTGCATACGTATCTGCATCACGCTTAGTTACTTTTAATGATTTATGGAATGGTAAATGTGATTTAAGCTCTTTTTCTAACTTTTCTTCAGAATGTTCTTGAGACTTAAGCACAACATAAAAGTTAAACTTTTCTTGAACGAGGACGGCTTCTTCATTATCCATCATTTCTCTGGTCTCTTCAGTTTTCAATTCAAAATGAGGTGGTAACGTATGTAAATTTGATTCAAAGAATAATGCTACATTCAGTAAATCACTCACTACAGCACTTCCTGTAGCTAAACTACCTGCACCTTTACCATAAAACATTGTATCGCCGACAGCATCACCAATGACATAAATGGCATTATACTCATTTTCAACTGCTGCAAGTTGATGCTTTTCATCGATTAACGTAGGTTCTACAGATGCATTGACCTTTCCATTATTATAAGTTCCCTTACCAATCAATTTAATTTTATATCCTAATGCTTTTGCAGCATTGATATCACTTAATGTCGTATTTCTAATACCTGTTAATTGAACGTCATTAAGTTTAATCACTTGGTTAAATGACAGGTATGACGTAATAACTACTTTTCTAGCGGCGTCTATGCCATCTACATCATCTGTTGGATCAGCTTCTGCAAAACCTAGACGCTTAGCTTCCTCAAGTGCATCTTCGAAAGTTGTTTGATCTTGAGTCATTTTTGAAAGAATAAAGTTTGATGTTCCATTTAAAATCCCCATAAATTTAGATATATTATTGGCATTCAAACCATTATTAATTGCATTTACAATTGGGATACCACCTGCAACACTTGCTTCAAATTTTAAAGCAACACCGTTGGCTTCTGCCAAATCTTCAAGTAAATTTAAATGTACTGCTAATAAATCTTTATTTGCAGTAATTACATGTTTCTTATTCTTTAAAGCACTACGTAACCAATCAACTGTAGGTTCAATGCCCCCCATAACTTCCACAACAATATCAATAGTGTCATCATTTAAAATTTCATTTACATCTTCAGTTAAGTGATATTGACTAATATTTAATGGACGTTTCTTAGTTTTGTCACGAACAAGTATATGCTTGATAACAATATCTTTATTAAGTGTATCCTTAATTTGTTGTCTATTCTCTTCAATTATTTTGACAACACCTGATCCTACAGTACCTAAACCAAGTAATGCTATATTTAATTCCTTCATGTCGCTGTACCTCCTTGTTCACTTGAGAAAAACAAATGTATCGTTGAAAAATACTATATGATGGTATAGTATAGAATTATTCTTAATTTTTGTAAAGTTCACAATAATGAAAATATAACTTTATAGTACCACGCTCCACCGAAAAACTAAATAAAATTTTCTGATTTTTTAGAAAGGTTGTTTTATTATGAAAGTAGCTAAATTTGGAGGCAGTTCAGTCTCTAACGCCAAGCAAATTAAAAAAGTTTTAAAAATTGTTAATGATGATCCAGAACGTAAGATTATTATCGTTTCTGCTCCAGGAAAACGTTCCAGTGATGATATTAAAACGACAGACTTGCTCATTCGCTTATATGAAAAAGTCATCAATAACATTGACTATCAACATAAAAAACAAGAAATTATTCAACGTTATGCAGATATTATTGAAGAATTAGATATGGAACGTGATATTCTTACTACGATTGATGAAACTTTGGAAAATTATATACACGAACTTAAAGATAAACCTGCACGTCTTTATGATGCTATTGTGTCATGCGGTGAAGACTTTAATGCACAACTCATCGCAGCTTATAACAATAGCCAAGGTGTTCCTACTAAATATATTTCACCAAAAGATGCAGGTATTTTAGTCACTGATCTACCTAAACAAGCTCAAATTTTAGATTCTGCCTATGAACAAATATATAAATTAAATGATTATAAAGAAAAATTAATTATTCCTGGATTCTTTGGCGTTTCCAAACATCATTTTATAGTTACTTTCCCTAGAGGTGGCTCAGATATTACGGGTGCTATCATTGCTCGAGGTGTTAGAGCATCACTATATGAAAACTTTACAGATGTATCTGGTATATTCAAAGCTAACCCAAACATTATTAATAACCCTGAAATCATTGAAGAGATTACTTATAGAGAAATGCGAGAACTATCATACGCCGGTTTTAGTGTATTTCATGATGAGGCGCTACAACCTTTACATAAAGACCGCATCCCTGTCGTTATTAAAAATACAAATCGTCCTCAAGATAAAGGCACATTTATCGTACATGATCGAGAAATTAATTCTAAAAATGTAATTAGTGGTATTAGTTGTGATAAAGATTTTACTGTTATTAATATCAAAAAATACTTGATGAACAGACAAGTTGGTTTCACAAGAAAAATTTTAGGCGTTCTTGAAGATTATAATATTTCATTTGACCACATGCCTTCTGGTATAGATAATATCAGTCTCGTCATGCGCTCTGATCAAATAAGAGATGTAGAGAGCCGTGTGCTAAACGATATACAAAAATATTGTGATGTAGATGAGTTAAGTATTGATCACGATCTTGCAATTCTAATGATTGTTGGTGAAGGGATGAATAGAGTTATTGGTACTGCTAGTAAAATTACTCATGCACTGGCAGAATCTAATATTAATTTAAAAATGATTAACCAAGGGGCATCTGAAATTTCAATGATGTTTGGTATCAAATTAGAGGATGCAGAAAAAGCTGTAAGAGCAACTTATGAATTCTGTTATCACGGTATATGTATAAAAGATTAATTTAAAAAAGCAACTTTCTAAGTAGAACAAAATCTAGTTCTTTAGAAAGTTGCTTTTAAGCTTCTAATATCTTTTTATTATTTAAAATAGCTTCTTTAATTCTTTTTTCACCCACAACAAGTTTAAGAATGAAAAATTGATAGTAACTCAATGAATCAATGACCTTTTTGTAATTTGAGAATTGATGATAGTTTTGGTTATCTAATAAATCATACATCAATACGATTTCAGGTTTAATATAATCCACATCATAATTTAATGAATGGAAATAAATATTATTCTTAGGCAAACGAATTTGGGAATTCAACCTGAATATCCACTCATCATTTACAACATCATATACAAAAATTTCCATAATTTGTTGTTCTTCATCATACACATTTGCATGTGTAATTTCTTTTAATGACATGTTATGACTTTCTGAACATTCACCAGCTTTATTAAAAAAACGAATATTAAAATGATTTGGTATAGCTTTGACAATATCTATTAATTTTTTACGTTCTACACAAATATCTACTTTTGAAGGTAGTTCAAGGTCATCACTTAAAAATAACTGCATTGCTACAACGCCATGAAACTTGAAAGACTGTGATGATGATTGAATTAATGCTTCAACTAAAGTTTGAGTATTTGAATGCTCTTCCATATACATGTACACCACCTTCTTAGTAAACGCTTTCATAACCTATATTATACCTTCTAGCTACATCTTTTTCAATTGATTATTTGTGAACAATTAGTAAAAATTATATTTAATATCCTGATGAATTTTTATTATTTCATCTTAATTGGTGGTTACGCCAATGGTAATTTATTAAAAGTGTCTATAACGTTAAATTTTCAAATAATATTCTCAATTTCACGTACAATAGATTGAACATCATTAAATGTAAGTTTATAATCTATATTGAGTTATCAATTGTGTGATTTTGATTATATATATTATTTTCTTTTTCATAAAAATTAATATTTCATATCATTGTCATACATATGTATTACTGTTTAAATCTAAATAGATTCGGGTGAAAATTATGTCAACTTTATCGATAATTCTGATAATTATCATCATTGTTTTGATTATCGCATTTTTCTTGAATCAACAGTATTTAAAAAGTAGAGTTGAAACTGAAGAATATGCAAAAAATCAAATCGTAGCGAAAAATTCAGCTTTAAGTGAGGAAAATCTTTCTTTAAAAAATCAAATGCTAAGTACCAACAAAGGCATTAGCCCACATGCATTCAAAAATGCAAAACGTGATTTACGAGGTATCTTAGATAAATTTGTGGAAAGTGGTCAGTTAAAGGTACATAACATCATAGCAACGAGTAACCTTGCCACAAAACATCCATTATTTGATTATGTAAGATCATTTGATTTTATTATTGTTACTGATGTAGGTTTAATCAATGTTGATGTTAAACATTGGAATCAAAAAACTTTCTACCACTTTGATGTGCCTGATAAGCACAATAATTTAGACCAACAACCTCTAAATAGAGATAAAATTGTTGGACATTATATTAGTGAACAGTATCATAAACAATTCAATACTACTCGTGAAGGTGTCTATACATTCATAGAAATGCTTCAAGATAATCGAGTAATATATGAATTTTATGATTATGATCCATACCAACAAGCTGCTAATAACGCTAAAGCATTAAAAGACCAAATCGAGTCACATTTCAATTTCAAAATTCAAAGTATCGGTGTGGTTTATTTTAATGATGGAACTGTCAATATTATCGAAGGTTCTGAAGAAAGCGACAAATATGTAGACACAGTTTCAACTAAATCATCACTTGAAAAAGTGATTAACGATGCAGTAAGTCTATCTAAACATCCATTAACTAAAGATCAAGTTGAACAAATTACACAACAATTTAATTAAAAATTATATGATAAAAGGCCGATACAATTATGAAGTGATACCCATAATTATATCGGCCTTTTTATTACCTATTAACTCCAAATATTAACTTTGTTTTTCTTAGCTTCATTTTGAGCCTTTTTAAATACATCTCTATATTTACCGTTTGGCGCAAAGTACTTTTCTCTTGCTAAACCTTTTTCAACGAGTTCTTTATTATACATATGATCTTTATCTAACCATACATATGCTAAAGTTCTACCATATCTATCATTTTTTTCTTTATCATATTCAAGATACACATCTTTATTAGTTAAAGTTTTCTTACTATAGTTCGAAGCCTCTTTACCATAAGGTTGAACAGGCGTGTTCGGTTTAACTGTTTCAGGCGTATCAACACCAATTAAACGCACTTTAATATTTTTGTTGCCCTGTTTTGCTACAAATGTATCCCCGTCAACTACCCTATCAATATGAACTTTTTCCTTTCCTTTTAATTCTGTACTAGTATTTTGAGATTTAGATCCACTAAATGGTCCAGTATGATTAATAAATTGAAACAATAACACACAAACAACTATAATTACCAACACAAGTGTTGATAAAGACTTTTTCGATTTCATTGATGTCACCCATTCTTACTTATTTATCCTGACTAATGATAATGAATAATAAACATAGCGTCAATACTAAATTAAAATTTTTAAACAAGCATGACCATGATATAATAATTAATGATAGGAGTGAATTAACAATATGTCTAGTGAGAATAGAGTCACACTTATAGCAGTCATTGTGGCAGTTATAATAGGTATTGTAATGCAAGTTGTATTTAAATTCCCAACTATAGTTTCTGCCGTAGTTGCATTATTTTTAGGAATTTTAGTAGGTTTTATCGTTTATTTAATCACCAATTTCATGGATAAAAGAAAGCGATAGACAATAATTTTTTTAATATCAATATTAAACAAAGCGTGCCATTGAAATCAAATTCAATGGCATTTTTTCGTTTCAAAAAATTATTTATTTTGTAACATTTTTGTGAATATTAAAGGAATAATTTGTAAAAATTGTGGTATATAAAAATTAATAAAACAATTAATTCAATAAAATTTTCAGGAGGGAGAAAATATGGAAATTATAGATTGCATCATTGATAGCTATGAAATTACTTATAAAGTTAAAACACCCCAAAATCATACATTTGATCATACATTAAGCATTGAAACACCAACTTATAAAGCGATTGAAATATTAAAATTACTTTCAGAACATGTTGATAAACAACCAAGCTAATTAAATCCACCCATTATTTGTGGCAATTTTCCAAGCGTCAAAACGATTTTCAGCTTCAAGTTTATCAATAATAGATGATGTATAATTACGTATTGTTCCATTAGATAAATATAATTTGTCTGCAATATCCTTACTACTTAATCCATTACCGATTTCTCGTAAGACAACTTGTTCTTTGTGCGTTAATGGATTGGTGTACGTAATTAATGATGTCATCAAGCTATCACTATATTCTTTCTTCCCATTAACTACCTTCTGAATAGTATTTACTAATTCATCTATGGATCGCTCTTTTAAAACATATGCATCTACATCATTTGCTACAGCTTTTTCAAAATATCCTGGTCTTTTGAAAGTTGTAACAATGATAATTTTGGTCTGTAATTTTAATGCTTTAGATTCTGCTAAGACTTCAATACCAGTCATACCTGGCATTTCTATATCTAGAATTGCAATATCAGGTTCATATGTTTTTATTAACTCTAATGCATCATTACCATTTCCTACATCTGCTAATACCTTTAAATCATCATTTAATTCGATAAGTTGTACCATAGCTTTTCTAAGCATATGTTGGTCTTCAGCTATAATCATTGTAATCACATCATTTCACCTCTAGGTATAAAGATTGTTAGTTTAGTTCCATTGTGATTTTCAATATTTAGTTCTCCATTTAAATAATTCACTCTACTCCGAATACTACTCAGCTTTTCTTTATCTTTATTATTCATTCCTATACCGTTATCTTGGATAGTCAACATAATATAATTATGATAATCACTTACATTAATTTTAACTGCAGTCGCATTAGCATGTTTAATAATATTATTTATCGCCTCTTTTAAAATCATGGATACCAAAGCCTGCTTTGCTGGATTTAAAGATGCTACTATTTGCGTGTTAGAAAAAGCAAAATCAATTTGGGCATCTTTTAAAATTGTCGATACTGCTTTAACTTCTTCTTGAAATGAAGGCGTTTGGAGATTTTCTATTATATTTCTCACTTTTTTTAACGTGTCTTTTGATAGTTCATTGATAGATTCTATTTCATCTCTAGCTTTAGCTGGTTGTTGATCAATCAGTTTCATAGCTAGCTCTGATTTTAAGGTTAAACTTGCAAAAACGTGACCTAACGTATCATGCAAATCTTGTCCTATACGTGTTCGTTCTTGTTCCGCTATTAGAATATTAATGTATTTATTCTGTTCTGTAAGTTTTTCTTTCATTTTACGCTCTTCTAAAGCATAAATATTCCCTACACACATTAAAAATATGACCACAAAATAAATTGATAAAGGTAATGTTGCATCATTTATAATAATAAACGTGATTCCTAGTGTTACTATCATCGCAATAACAAATGTAATAAAATATTTAGACTTAAATCCTTTTTTCAACATGAAAGGAATAGCAAATGCACTAAAGAAATAAAATAATGCATTCATTGGTTGTTTACATATAACAAAATAATCTAATAATATATAGTGAATCAGAAACATTGTATACAGTGTTTTATCACTCACGCGATTATAGTAAAAGACTATTGTGATATAATCAATTGCAAAAATGATTACAATTAGAAAATATTCCCATTTGGGTCTCTCAATACTGTAATCGATTAGGTTTAATATCGGAAAAATCAAATAAATTAAAGGTGTTATTCTAGTTCCAATTTTTGTCCAAATGGATACATTTGTCATATTAATCCACTGCTTTCTGTTTATTAATCAATAATGCGATCATTAAAAATATCACGCTATAAAAAAATATTATTCCAAAAGAAGTAAAATCTATACCATCGCCTTTACTTAAACGATAAGCCAAATGTTTAAGATGATAAGTAGGTGTTAATTTAGAAATAGCTTGTAACCAATCAGGGAATGTGTTAGTTGGGAACCATAGACCTCCTAAAATCGCTAATCCTATACCTATTAAGTTAGCAATACTGCTTGCTTTTTGAGTATCGTTAAATTGAGCAATAATTAAACCTAATGTTAACAACAAACTAGCACCTATCCATAATATAACTGCAGATTTTATCCACTGTATCATTTCCATATTTACGTTATTATAAAAGTGTGCTATTACAAATATTAATACAATAGCTAATAAAAACTGAAAAGTAGTCTTACTAACTTTAACCAAATAATATGACGTTATATTAAGAGGTGTGGTCATAAGATGCTTAAACCACCCATTTGTTCTTTCTTCAATCATATCAACAGGAAATGAAATCAAACAAAAGTTCATACAACTAAATACTACCATACTATACATATATTCCTTATAAAATATTATTCTTTCAGACTTAGGCAAATCTAATATAGAAGTGAATAATAGATAAAAAAATAATGGTAAACATATGGACATAATTAAATATAATCTTTTCCTAAGTAGTACTTTCAATTCGATTGTAAAATAAGACATTAGCATTTTACTTCCTCCTCACTTATATTCGACTTATTAAATAGCACTTCTAATAGAGATGATTTATATATTTCAATTTCATTTAAATCAATATTCTGATTTATCATTTCCATTAATATGTCCTTGACTTGTTTTGTTTTAATCTCGAATTTTTGATCTGATTTTTTGAATATAAAATTAACAGCCAGTTTTTGAACTTCATCTTTGTATTTAAGTGGAATATATATGTAGGATGTTGGTTCTAATGACTTTATTTTATTTATATCTCCCTTAATTTTAATATGACCATTTTCTAATAAAGCAATTTGATCAGCCATTCTTTCTACTTCCTCTATATAATGTGTGGTATATATGATGGTCATACCTTCACTTTTAAATCGATGGATTATATTCCAAAAATGTTCTCTCGTTTCAATATCCATTGCAGTGGTTGGCTCATCTAATACAAGCAACTTTGGTTTACCTGTAACTGTTAATGCAAAATCTAAAATTCTTTGTTGCCCACCAGAAAGTTTTGAAGCCCATTGATTTAACAATTGTTCGTCAAAGTTAGTGATACTCATAAACTCCTCTTTAGAAATATGCTCTTGGTATAAACTACAATATAAATTAAATAACTCTTTTACTTTTACTAATTTTAGAAAATGTGTTTTTTGATATAAAACAGCCATATGTTTTCTATTAATTAAACTATGTTCATCAATGATTTCACCAAAATCTATTGCTTTATTACCAATAATAATATCGATTAATGTTGATTTTCCTGCTCCATTCTTGCCAATGAGTGCCGTGCAAATCCCATCTTCAATATTTAAGTTAATATTTTCAAGTACATTGACATTGTTAAATTGTTTACTTAAATGATTTATTTTTATCATTTATACCACCTCTTATTTTGAGTTGAATACAGAATATCAAGTCTGTAAAACTCAAAATAGTAGCGTTTGTCATTATTTAGATATGACATTTGTCATATAGTTGACATAATATTATTATAATAAATAAAAAATCTGCCACATTTAGTGACAGATTTTTTATATTATAATATTGGCGAGATTAACTTAGCTAAATCTTCTTTAATTTTAATTTTTAATGAACGATTTCTATAACCTTCTACTGTTAACTCTTTTGATTTTTTAATATCTTCTTTATAAGCTTGTTTGATTTTTTTAGCCATCTCTTTATCATACACAAATGCATTAACCTCAAAGTTTAATTCAAAACTTCTATAGTCCATGTTTGCTGAACCTACTGATACGACCTCATCATCAATTAAACATACTTTAGAATGTAAGAATCCATTTTCATATGTATAAATATGGACCCCACTTTCTAATAATTGTGCCGCATTCGCAAATGTTGCCCAATATACGAATGGATGGTCTGGCTTACATGGAATCATTAAATGAACCTCAATACCAGTCGCTGCTGCCATTTTTAAAGCATTGATATATGAATTATCTGGAATAAAATATGGCGTTTGAATATAAATCGACTTTTTCGCTTTCATAATCATTTTAGTATAACCAAATTCAATTTGATGCCAATCTTCTGCTGGACTACTCGCCACAATTTGCATAGGTACATGTCCATCTTGAACATGCTTTTTCGGGAAATATTTATCGTTATATTCGAATTGTGGTCGATGTGCTTGTGAATTCCAATCCATCATAAATCTAGTTTGTAAACCATCAACTGCATCTCCAGCAATTCTAAAATGCGTATCTCTCCAATAACCTAGTTTACCTAAACCAAGGTAATCATCACCGACGTTAAAACCACCTATATAGCCAACTTGACCATCAATCACTACAATTTTACGGTGATTACGATTGTTCATTCTAAAATTGATAATTGGTAATTTTGAAGCAAAAAATGCCTCTACTTCTCCGCCTAGGTCATTAAAGTGTTTAAAATTAGCCCTACCAACTTTTTTAGAACCAACATCGTCATATAGTAGTTTGACTTCTAAACCTTCTTTCAGTTTTTCCTCTAAAGCTTTGATAATACGTTTACCTAAGCCATCCAATTCGAAGCCAAAGTATTCTAAATGAATATAATCTTTAGCATTTCGAATATCTTCTAACATTTGATCATATAATTCATGACCATCTGTAAATACATCAAGTTGGTTATTTTCAGTTATAAAACCATCTTGGTTCATAAGTAACATTCTTACTAAATCATGATGTTTCACTACTAATTCATTATCAGTGCCATAATTTTGTTCATCAAAATCCTTAATTTGTCTATCTATAAGTTCATTAAAGGCGTCTAACTCATTACCATTATTTTTATCCAGTTTACGTTTAGACACTGTACGACCAAAGAATAAATAAAGGATAAAACCAATTAAAGGTAATACAAATAGTACAAATAACCATGCCCATGTTGAGCTTGCACTTCGTCGATTTCTCTCCAAAAATATAATAATAAATGCTAAAACAACATTAATTACAAAACCAATTGCAAGTAATATCGTAAAAAGCAAACCCAGATCATGTGAAAACTTTAATTCCATAAACATATACTCCTAATAATAAATTCTATTTTAAAGTGCGTCACTTTTTACTAAAGTTACAATAGCATTGAATTCTTCTTCAATAGTTGGAAATTTGTGTTCTTCCGATTGTTTCATTGTGATATTCAACAATTTATATGTAGAACCTTCACTTGTTTGTAAATAATCATTCACACTATTTTCTAATTTTTCTAAACTATCTTCTGTGAAAGTTTTAAATTTAATTTGTTCCATATTCATTCCCCTTTTCTTTGTATTGATTAAATCATAAGGCTTTTTTTGAAATAATTCAATATATAGTGATTCTAGAAAAAGAAATTTAATACGCAATGTAATTATGTTGTTCGGAATATAATTGAAATTAATTTAAAACGATAATATAATATATTCATCTTTATGAGTCATCAGAGCAAGCTAACTAATTAGAAAAATTAATTCATTGTGTTATTGGAAGGAAAGTAAATGTTATCTTTTGAAAATGACTATTTAGAAGGTGCACATGAAAAAGTTTTACAACGTTTAATTGAAACAAATCGAATTCAAGCTCCAGGATATGGATTTGATCAATTTACTGATCAAGCTATGCAACAAATTAAACATAAAATCAAATGTCCTGATGCAACGATTCGTTTTTTAGTGGGAGGTACGCAAACAAATCAAATCGTGATTAACTCCATGTTAGAAAGCTATGAAGGTGTTATCTCAGCCGAAACTGGTCATGTTGCAGTACATGAAGGTGGTGCAATTGAATATAGTGGACATAAAGTACTAACAATCTCTTCATCAGAAGGAAAAATTAATGCCAAAGGTGTAGAAGATTATATTGAAACCTTTAATAGTGATTTTAAACGTGATCATATGGTCTTTCCTGGTATGGTATACATTTCCCATCCTACTGAATACGGTACATTATATTCAAAAAGTGAATTGGAAGCACTATCTAACGTTTGCCGAAAACATAAACTCCCCCTTTTTATGGACGGTGCTCGTTTAGGTTATGGTTTAATGAGTGATCATTCAGATATGACTATCGAAGACGTTGCGAATTACTGTGATATTTTTTATATTGGCGGAACTAAAATCGGTGCATTGTGCGGAGAAGCTATTGTATTTACGAAGCAGAACGAACCCAAACATTTTACGACACGTATTAAACATCATGGTGCCCTATTAGCTAAAGGAAGATTAACCGGCATACAATTTCTTGAATTATTTACAGATGATTTATATTTCAAAATAAGTCGCCATGCGATAGAAATGGCCAATAAAATGAAAGAAGGTTTCCTTAAAAAAGGATATCAACTCTATTTTGATTCACCTACTAACCAACAATTCTTTATTTTAAGTAACGATAAAATTAAAGAATTAAAACAAAAAGTAAAATTTGCCGTTTGGGAAAAATATGATGATCAACATCGAGTAGTTAGATTTGCAACAAGTTGGGCCACAACTGAAGAAAATGTTAATCAATTATTAGAATTGATATAGATAAGCATTTTGAAAGCATCATTCTTTATGAGAGTGGTGCTTTTTTTATTTATTCACGGAGACATTATTTTGACTACCTGGTCATCAACATTGTCTACACCAGCTTCTTTAAGCATTAATCGTGTTTCATCTTTCATTTGATTCAAAGCTTTTTCTGCTTTGAGTTCTTGATTTTCTTTCAGAACTTTTTCAAGTTCATATTGATTCTTCTGATCACGATTCATCTTGGCTAATTTCTCAGCTTCTTGAACGGCATCTTTAATACGTTCATCTGACTTCTTACGTTCTCTAGCTATACGCTCTTTAATCAATTACGATACTTCTTCTTGAGAAAAAGTTTTCTCAGTTTGTTGTGATTGTTCATCACTGTTGTTTAATTCCTCATTGTTCTTAGGTTCTTCAGTAATATTACTTTGATTATTCTCCATGAGATATACCTCCGTTTATAGTCTATCGACTGTTATTCCATACTTGCTTTTAAATGTCATCAGCACGTTTTGGACAATAAAAAATAACCTTCACAATGGAAGGTTAAAAAAGTGTATAAAAATAGCACCACTTTCTATTTATCTGTGTAGAAAGGATGCTATGCGGAAATTATTTTTATATCTTCAATCTCAGATTCATCAATATCATATAATAAATCCCCTACTGCTAAGTGGATAGAATCTTCGCCACTTTCATTGTCGAAGCGATCATCAAAGTTGGTAACTTGTCCAATGATTCGTTGCCCATCAATAAAATCTATTACTACTTTTTTACCTATATATGTCCATAATTTCAATTTTTATCATCCTTTCCATTTGGAATTATGTGGCTACCAGTTTTTGAATAGTGTACTGTGCCCCATTGAGTATTTATAAATTTTCCATCAATATAATCTTTACCTATATTTTTGCCAAAATCAATTATTTCTTTATTTTTCCATTGACCTTTCCGATTAATAACCAATTTCCCACTACCTGCTTTTTGCAATATCAGTTCATTTAATTCATCATTTTTTAGAATAATATAACTTGGTATTAAATTCCCATTTCGCAAATTTTTCAACTTATATTCTTCATATAATTTATGACCTATCAAATGTCTATTCTGTTTTTCAGGATTAATTTCTACTTTTATTTTACCATTACTTATCATTTCAAGCATTTCTTTTTTAGCTTTTTCTTGTAATTTTTCTTTTTCAGATACTTTATTCTCTACTTGATATTTACCTTTACGCTCTTTAAAGAATTTCTCTCGCCAATTGCCTACATGTGGAACTGTGGTACTTCTACACCATGGATGCATAGGTGGCGCATTTACACCTGGAATCATATCTTTAACTTTAAATACTTTGCCGTTTAATGAGTGACATAGTTTTGATGTTTTCTTATCTATTTTAGCCACATATTTATATTCGCCATCTTCACCAAGTTCTTTAAGATAAGTTAACTTTTGTGACTCTGCTTGAACTCGCGCTGATTCAGTGACTAACAATCGACTAGCGTTATACGTAGTAGATTGCGTTTGTTTTTTAAATTCAGATACGAATTCATTTGGATGACGGCCACGTATGACTACATGACTCGTGACACATTCTAATTTAGTCATTACATGAGGTCAGATTTCGTTTTGTATGATGACTTGAGACCTTATCGCCTTTTAAGTTTAAAAGACGCATCTAGTTAGATACGTCTTGGGCTAAATACAGTATTCACTTATGGCAAAATTCAAATTAAACAATTTCCAAATAGTTCAATGATCATATTGCTTATTCAAACTAAATTAAATATTTTATTAAAAGTATAATTCCAATTAAGAGAAGTGCCCCTTTTAAAAATTCTAATTTCTCTTGTTTGGTCGTTTTCCTTACTCTAATCGTTACTTTCATAATTATTTACCATGACATCGGTTTATATATAATTAATGTCTACCTTTCTTTTATTTTATATTAATTACTTGATATAACTATTATCAATCTATTTTTGTGTTCTTATTTTTAAATTATTATTTCGTTCACTACGACTATAATTAAGTCATACTAACTTTTTATTTCTTCCCTCATTGATATTTATAGTAAAAGTTAATTGTCTTATGTTCATTAAAAATTCTTTGATTTCATTTTTAACGAGAGAGGTGGACTATAAGTGGACAACAATCTAAACATAATTCCACATAAATTGTATTATTCCACCCCGTCAAACAAAAAAGAGCTAAAGCAAAATTGCTCTAGCCCTTGATATAACGACATTCCCCAATGTTGTTTAGCGTTTTAGTATTGTTTCATATATTGCTCGCGTTCCCATTCAGAAACTTGAGTTCTGTAATAATCCCATTCAATTGATTTTGAATTGATGAATTGGTTATAGATATGATTACCTAACGCTTTTTTGATTGTTGGATTTTCACGCATTGATTTTAACGCAGTGTATAAAGTTGAAGGTAAATCTTGGATACCAACAGCTTCACGTTCTTCACGATTCATTTCATAAATGTTTTGGTTTACTGGTTTAGGAACTTCTAATTTATTTTTGATACCGTCTAATCCAGCTTCTAAGATTGCTGCTAGTGCCATGTATGGGTTAGCTGCTGGGTCAACTGAACGTACTTCAACACGAGTAGATAAACCTCTTGATGAAGGTACACGTACTAATGGTGAACGGTTTTTACCACTCCATGCAATATAACATGGTGCTTCGTAACCTGGTACTAAACGTTTATAAGAGTTTACTAATGGGTTACATACTGCTGTGAATCCACGTGCATTTTTAAGAATACCTGCAGTGAATTGGTATGCTGTATCAGTTAATTCCATTTCGCCATTTGGATCATAGAATGCATTTTCTTTACCTTTAAATAATGATACGTTGAAGTGCATTCCGCTTCCGTT
>ERZ1023492.107-NODE-107-length-25476-cov-17.929546_pt1 | contig 25476 bp, 29 predicted proteins | sample MGYA00380541_ERZ1023492 | MGnify/ENA primary metagenome ERZ1023492 (study PRJEB33173, sample SAMEA4830351) | metagenome | study: EMG produced TPA metagenomics assembly of the PRJEB25223 data set...
AACACTGACATGATATATTAGTGATTAGCTATATTTTTTACTTTGCAACAGAACCACTGAGACATAATATTTCGATGCTTTTGTTCGATATATTATAATTTGGGGTCTTCGGAATATATAGTGGAATTAGCATTTTGATAATTCGAAAAAAATAGTGGTTAAATCGGATTGTTTGGTGGAATGCTAAGGAAAAATAATAATACCACAAAATTATAAATCAAACACGGGTGATTACGGGTAGGTAGTCAAACAAGTGGGAATTATATTTTATCTTATTAAGGCGTTATAATGTACTGATAAAAAGATGCTCATATATGAACTTCAGGTTCTTGACACAAAAACCATTACACTATATAATGTAATTGTGAAATGGAGGGGGAAATAATGTCTGAAAACTGGTGTACACCAAAACCAAAACTAACGGAACGCCCCTTATTAGATACAGAGAACGCTGAAGGTTTAAGTGAGACCTTTAAAATACTTTCTAATGGGACACGGCTTAGAATACTGCATACCTTGCTTCGAACTCCAAATGCATCTGTTAGCGAGGTGGCAGAACAGCTTGAAATGAAACCTCAAGCCATTTCCAACCAACTTCAACGATTGGTTGATAAAGGCATCGTTCGCAGTATTCGTGAAGCCAATTTTATTCGGTACCGAATTGTTGATAATTGCGTCGTTAGTCTATTAGATCGAGGTTGGTGTTTAACCGAAGATTTACCTAAATAATAAGGAGGTGTTTAGTATGGAAAAATGTGCGAGACCGAACTGTAATTGTCTTCTTGGGGAAACAAAAGTAGAAGAAGCAGGAAAAGTTTACTGTAGTCAAGAATGTGTAGACAACTGTACTGATGAAGTTTGCGAGTGCAAAGATTGTAGCTGTGCAACTGCATAATTTAATAATTGTAAGGTTATCCCGTGTAACTATGGGATAACCCTTTTTATTGTAGGATAGTGAATGATAGGCTTTTTGTTTTCAATCATATAAATGCTTTATGAGATTGATGTTAGTAAAATAATTAGCAATGATAATTTCAATATCAAATCTATAATTGATGTCGAAATCATCAGTGTTAAATTATTTTGTGACCACAAATGCACTTAGAAAATCCCTTAAAGCATTAGCTGGTTCACTTGAATAGGGAGTTGTAAAAAGTTCCCTTAGCCTGCACAACAAGATAATTTCGAAATATCTTTATCGAACGTAAGTGCAGCTAATTTTAGCCCTTCAGCCATTGTTAAATATGGTGCTAGGGTTTCTGTTAAATCTTCTATCGTTAAGCCAAATTTAACAGCTAATGATGCTGCATAGATGACATCTCCTGCATTCTCAGATACAATATGAACCCCTAATACTTTTAGTGTTTCTGCATCTGCTACTAGTTTAAATACACCGGTTGTTTCACGGTTTACAATTGCTCTTGGAACAGCATCTAAAGGTAATACAGATGTCTTCACATCATACCCTTTCTCTTTTGCTTGTTCTTCTGTTAAACCAACCGTTGCAACCGTCGGATTCGTAAACGTAACAGCCGGAACTACCGATAAATCTATTTTTTTGTTTAATCCACCAATAGCATTATCAGTAATAATTCCACCTTCATAGGCTGCTACATATACAAATTGTGGTCCTAAAGTCACATCTCCTGCTGCATAAATCTTTTCATTACTTGTTTGACCAAAATCATTGATCAGGATTTCATTATTTTTTCCAGTTTCAACACCTGCTGCACTTAAATTTAAAGAATCCGTATTTGGTTTTCTTCCAGTGGCAACAAGTAACTGATCTGATTCAATGACTTCTCTACTGCCATTTACTGTTACGTAAACCCTTTTTATCTCTCCACTTTGTTCAACACGCTCAAAAGTTGCCCCTTTGACAAGGTTTATACCCTGTTCAATTAACGCTTTTTCAACTGACTCTGAAATCTCAGGATCATACTCCTTTAAAAGTCGCTCACTTCTTTGCATAAGTGTTATTTCTGAACCTAAATGATGAAATAGTTGTCCAAGCTCCATTCCAATGTATCCTGAACCAATTACAGTTAATCGTTTTGGTATTTTCTTTAACTCAAGAAGTGTTGTACTAGTTAAATAGTCCATTTTTTCAAGTCCTGAAATTTGGGGCAACGAAGGCGATGCACCTGTTGCAATTAAAAAGCGTTTTGCAGATAACTTTGCCCCATTGACCTCAACCGTACTAGCATCAACGAATTTTGCTTCACCTTTAATTAAATCAAAATTATATTCATCAATTAAATCCATATATTTTTGATTCCGAAGTTCGCTCACCAATTTATCCTTTTGCGTGATTAAACTAGCTAAATCCACTTCTCCAGCGGATGTTTGTAAACCTATAAACGGATTGTCTTTTGATAAATGATTGATTTCCCCTGCCCTAAGAAGAGTTTTTGACGGAACACAGCCAATATTCACACAGGTTCCCCCAACCGTTCCACGCTCAATCATTCCAACTTTTGCACCGTATTCTATAGCTTTAATTGCCGAAGAAAAGGCAGCAGCACCAGAACCAATAATAAGAAGGTCATAATTGTCTTCATTAATTAACGCCACGTTTTCTAGTGATGATACTTCTTCAATTTCTCCGGCTTGGTAATTTGCTTCATCAATCGCCTTTATTGCACTTTCAACCTCAATATCATCGGGCAGTTCAAATACTGCTTCACCACGACGATAACTAGACTCAATATTTTTAGCACCTATCTTTTCAAGTGCTGATTCTACGTGTTTTTCACAACCCGTACAAGTCATTCCTGAAATGTTTACCTTAAATTTATTCATAAAAAAGCTCCTTTCGTTAATTAATCTCTCATGTTAATGTTTCTATTATTGGACACGAATGTAATTGCTTTTCATCTGGACATCGTTTTTTTAAGTCGTCTAACATAGTTTCAATTCGTTTTAAATCCTCTATTTGTTTTTGCACTTCCTTTTGTTTTTTAGAAACAAATTCGAACATATCTTGACAACGAACTTCATCTTTATCTACAACACCAAGTAATTTATAAATCTCGCTTAAAGAAAAACCAAGTTCCTGTATTCGTTTAATAAACCCAACACGCTTAACGTCATCATATGAATATATCCGATAACCAGCTTCCGTTCGGTGAGGTTCTTGTAATAAATTTTTTCGCTCGTAATATCTGATCGTTTCTTTATTAACTCCACATTTATCTGCAAACTCACTAATGCGATAAATCATCTTATTTCACCCCATAAATATTATAAACCGTGTACCATAGTACACGGTCAAGTAAATTGGACTATTTTATTTTTTCCCAAAGTATCACTCGTATGTGATTGATACTTTTATATAATACTATTGATTATCCTAACATCCCGCCAGAAAATCCGATTTAAACACCAGTTGTTTTTAAACTATTAAGAAAGTAATTCCACTATATATTCCGAAGACCCAAAATAAATGAAGGTTTGCATAGAAGGCTCGTATCAAATCAGCAAATCATTTTTATAGATATAAAGATTTATTTCACTCATTAGATAACGTGTTACAAAATTATTTAAAAAGTATTGTTAATTATGACGAAAATTTACATGATTATTTGAAGGATTATAGACATTATTATTCTCATTATTTTCCACCATAAGAAAAAACCTACATATCAAAAAGATAATATATTTAATATCTCCAATTTTGTTCTTCAACTTCATAAATCCTTTATAATGTTTAAGATAGGCATTCCCTCTAGTGAAATAGTATCTTTATTAAAGATCACTCACTAGTTAGTAATCAATAAACTATTTTGCATTCCTCTATTAACCAGTGTTATAATTTGATTAACAAATAGTGTACTAACATGATAAACACCGAGCCCGATAACTATTCGCAGTAGTTATCGGGCTCTTTTGGTGTATTAGCTATATGTCGTCGCTAAATTACTTTTCACGATTATTCAGCCAATGAGAAAATAACGTGAGTATAACTCCTACTATGATAGGAGCTATAATAGTTACAAATAGTGTACTGAACATGATGTCACCTCCTTCCATGCTAAATACAGCACAGAAGTGAACGACGACCTTTGTATTATATCATTTCTAATAATTGAGTTACAGATGACTTCCGATAAGTCATTTTATGTTATATCTTTGCTTATTTTATAGTATCAAGACAAGAAGAAACTCGTTTCACTCGTTTCAAAAACCCTCCTGATTTTTAGAGAAAAACTCTCTTATTTCATCGTCTTTAATAAAATAATATGCCATCTTTCCCTTTTTATAAAAATCAAGCACATCATTTTTATATAAAAGTCTTAAATGATGTGAAGTTGAAGCAACACTCATTTTCAATATCAAAGAAATATCACAAACACACAACTCATCTTCTTTAATCAAAGATAATATAATTTTCAATTTCTTCTCATCACAAATCTTTTCTAAAATGTTAAGTAATTTCTTAGATTTATCATCTTCTAAAAAACTTAAGGCATTGTTAACTTTATCCTCATGTACACAGATCACATCACAAGCATTTTTATAGCTCATATAAAATCACACCCTAAATTAAAATATAAATCCTAAAATTGTTTGAATAGTGTCATTTTCTATAATGATAAATAAACCTAAAGCTATATAAATAACAGCCATAATCCAACGACCAAATTTCTCAACAATTTCTCCAACTCCTGGAATATTAGCTAATTTTTGTGCAGTAAATACCAAGAAGAAAATTAAAATTAAAAAGACAAACAAAGTAATTAATAAATTAGTAACACTTAATGTCACAAAATAGGGAACAAATACACCAATATTATCAGCGCCACAACTTGCTATCGTAATAATTGCAATCGTACCAACTAGTTTAGACAATCCTTTTTCATTCAATTCTTTTTTAGCTCTCTCTTCTCCGTCACTATCACCATAAATAGCCACTTTAATTCCTAAATAAATCGGTATTAACCCTAATAATCCTAATATCCATTTTTCAGGAACATAATTTAAGACAAAGGCAAAGAATAAACTTATGACAATCAATGCCACAGATCCTACATATTGACCAATATAAATATCTCGATATTCTTTCCTAGTCTTTGCTCTAGCAAAGAACATTAATAAAATCACTAATAAGTCTAATGCTGTCACAATATAAAGAATAGCAGCAGTTACAATAGTCTGAATCATAATTACACCTCATTCAAAAATATTTTTGAATATATTATAACTTATTTTTTTTAATAATCATAGGTGCTTTATTCCAATTGCTTTATTGACGTTGAGCCTCGGAACTTTTAACAAACTCAAAAAATAGTCGAATGGTTGGCATATAATCATGAATTTTAAATGTTTTCTTTAAACCAAAGATAATATGGAAGGTTCTGTTGCAAAGTTAATTTTATAGTATAATTTTAACAAAAAAGGAGCGTTCTCTATGAATTATTTTAGATATAAGCAATTTAATAAAGATGTAATAACTGTAGCCGTTGGCTATTACTTAAGATACGCGCTTAGTTATCGTGATATATCTGAAATACTAAGAGAACGCGGCGTTAACGTTCATCATTCAACGATCTACCGTTGGGTTTAAGAATATGCTCCTATTTTGTATCAAATTTGGAAGAAAAAGCATAAAAAAACTTATTATAAATGGCGCGTTGATGAGACATACATTAAAATAAAAGGAAAATGGTGCTATTTATATCGTGCCATTGATGCAGATGGTCATACATTGGATATTTGGTTACGTAAGCAACGAGATAATCATTCAGCATATGCGTTTATTAAGCGACTTATTAAACAATTTGGTAAACCTCAAATGATAATTACAGACCAGGCACCTTCGACGAAGGTGGCAATGTCTAAGTTGATTAAAGATTTTAAACTTAATCCCGACTGTCATTGTACATCTAAATATCTTAATAACCTCATTGAGCAGGATCACCGTCATATTAAAGTGAGAAAGACGAGATATCAAAGCGTCAATACGGCAAAGAATACACTCAAAGGTATTGAATGTATTTATGGTCTATATAAAAAGAACCGTAGGTCTCTTCAGATCTACGGATTTTCGCCGTGCTACGAAATTAATCACATGTTGGCCAGTTAAGGGAATACTACCATGTTAAAATGATAATTAGTTATATTTTTTCTGACTTTGCAACAGAACCTAAAAAACGTTATCTAGCTTGGTATGCTAGATAACGTTAGGACTCAAGAGTTAGTAGATTGTGATTTCAACACCAGTGTGTGTCGAAACAATTAAATATATAAAGATATGTTTATAACTCTATAATATTTATTGTTTTTATGCAATGTTTTTGGTTTTTTGAGACTCACCGTGTAATTTTTATAACAACTTATGTTTGCGTAATAATTCTTCAATGAAAGTACCTTGTATTTTTTTCATCGCATTTTTCAAAACTGAACGTTTAAGGAAGTTATTATTAACTAATTCAGGTAATGATTTACGATCATTTAATTGATAATAAGCATCCATAAGTACACGTGCATCAAATTCAGAAGCATACACTTCAGGTACACCCCTATCTATTTCTAATAATTGATATACAGCTTCCATAGCTGTACGTACAGAATATTCAGTTGTGAATACTGTATCACGTTCTGTTTCAGCAAAGTTACCTATAAAGGCTAAGTTTTTAGAACCATTAGGAACAACCAGTGGACGATCTTTATATGCTCTCGGCATAAAGTACGCTGTCACATAAGGCATATAAACAGGGATCGTATTGCATTCTGTTTGTGCTAATTCAACTAACTCATCTTTTGGCACTCCCATATGATATAACCACTCTTGACAGATTTCACTACCTGTACACTCAGTAATTGGTTTTTTAATGAAATCTCCTTTAACATTAGAATATAGTGCATATATCCATACACTTACCTGATCTTTAGGTTGCTCCTTAAATTGTTGTTGACGATTGACTGTAAAACTAAGTTGCCAACTTGAATCTACTACCGTTACAATACCCCCAGTAACAGTACGTCCAGATAACACATCACGTTTACTTAATTTTTCAATATAAGAAATTACTTTTTTATTATTTGTTGTTGTTGTTGCAGATACGAGCCAACTTTTATCTGGAATATGATCACAGAATTTTTCAGGTCTTCCAAATTCTGGACTTTGATTAGCTAAATTTTTCCATAATGTCCAACTACCTCCCAATGCTTTCGTTGGTGGAGCAGGATGGTCATTATCCCCATAAGTTGAACTTTCTGTTATACTGCCGTTCGTTACAAAAACAAGATCGTCTAATGTTAAAGGTATAGATTCTGTTTTACCATTTTTGTTTACAAGAATCTCTCGTGCAATTTTCGTAGATGATGTTGAATCAACCAATATATTGTCAACTTGAACACCATATTCAAAATGCACGCCATGTGACTTAAGATATTCTACCATTGGCAATACTAAAGACTCATATTGGTTATATTTAGTGAATTTTAAAGCACTAAAATCTGCCAAACCACCAATATGGTGAACAAAACGCATAAGATACCGACGCATTTCCATTGCTGAATGCCAAGGTTCGAAAGCAAACATTGTTTTCCAATATAACCAAAAATTAGAAGTTAAAAAATCTTCAGTGAAAACTTCGCAAATTTTAACATTTTCTAAATCTTCTTCTTTTTTCATACATAAACTTAAAATTTCTTTAATAGCTTTTTTAGACAAGGTAAAATTGCCATCAGTATCAATACGTTTACCGCCACTATAAATGGCTCTGCATTTAGAATAGTTAGGATCTTCCTTATTCAACCAATAAAATTCATCTAAAACGGATGCATCAGGTTGTTCTAATGATGGAATACTTCTAAATAAATCCCATAAACATTCAAAATGATTTTCCATTTCTCTACCACCACGTACGACAAAGCCATGATGCTGCATATTAATACCGTCTAAACTTCCCCCTGAGATGTCTAATTCTTCTAAAATATGGATATTTTTACCTTTCATTTGACCGTCACGAATTAAAAAACATGCTGCTGCTAGTGAAGCTAAACCTGATCCAATTAAATATGCTGATTTTTTATCAACATTTTCAGGTTTTTTTGGACGTGCAAAAGCTTCATAATTGCTATTAGTATAGTACATAAAAAAACTCCTTCTTACATAAGTAAAAGTTCTCAATGCTCTAACTTGCTATATTTTCATTATACACTTTTTTATACATATTTCCAAATATATATTAGTTTTATTTATATTTATTATCTATAATAAATATTGGTATGAATCAGCTACAAGTCATGCGGTTGTTTACTTTCTACAACAAGGCACACCATTTATTTATCAAGGACAAGAAATTGGAATGACGAACTTTCCGTTTACAAATATAGAGCAATTTAACGATGTATCTGTTAAAAATGAATACCTTATGGTTAAAGAAGAAGGCGGAAACACTGATGCATTATTAGAGAAACACCGCATGGAAAACAGAGATAATTCTCGAACTCCAATGCAATGGAATAATGAAGATTATGCTGGTTTCTCTAATGTTGAACCTTGGTTCCCAGTCAACCCTAACTACGTTTCAATTAATGTCGAACAACAAGAAGCGGATGATCATTCTATATTGCAATTTTACAAAGATTTAATTCAACTTAAAAAATCAGATGACACCTTTACGTATGGAGAATTCAACTTAATTGATTCAGAAAATTCCAGTATCTTTGCATATACTCGCACATTAAGTAATAAAACAGCAGTCATTGTCGGTAATCTAACAAATCAAACAGCAAGTCTAAAAACTGATCTTAAATTAAACAAGGGCGATTTAAAATTGCATAACTATGATACTGAAATTAATACAGATAATATAAAACCCTATGAAGCATTTGTTACTATGATTTAGTTAATAAATTTATTCAGTTGACAATTATCCAAAATCCAAACCCACTCATAACAATATAAATTTTATTTTGAGTGGGTTTGGATTTTTTAATTATATATTATTCACCTTTTTTGTCTAACTTTTAAATTGAGTATTAATAAAATCTCCTATAATATGTGAATAATCATATTTTTATTCTTAATTAATCTTTATATCAAGAAAATCATAAAATTGATAGCTCTAAGCATTCTATATTTTCAATTTTTTTCTAATTAGAGAAATATGTTCACTTATCATATTTTTTTGTTTATTCAAGAATTCGAGGTGTGCTCCAAGTATACTTTGTATGTCTATTTTATTTTGATAGAGCATGTCAGTGTTTTTTTGAATTTCTTTTAATGGCATATTTAAATTCCTTAGACACTGGATAAATTTAATCATTTCGATATCGTCGTCTGTGTATAAACGCTGGTTATTGCTGTCTCTATCGATGTTTTTCAATATATTCTTTTTCTCGTAATAACGTAGTTTGCTTTTAGGTATTTTGCAATAATCTGAAACATATTCAATATAGTATTGGGTCATGTAAGCATATCCTTTCTCTTAAACCAAGGTTTAATTGATATTGTATTCTATATAAACATGAATAAGGAGGAAAGACAATGAAAAAATCTTTAATTGTTGTCACAAACATTGCGAAATACGATAATTTAGAAAGGCCTACAGGTGCGTGGTTCTCAGAGGTTACGCACTTTGCAAAAGATTTCTATGACGCAGGTTATGAGGTTGACTTCGTAAGTCCCAATGGTGGATATGTACCTCTTGATCCAGTCAGTCTTAGTCCTGAAATGATGAGTACTGAGGACTGGAAATACTATACGAATCATGAGTACATGAATAAATTTGGACAAACGCTATCTCCGAAAGAGGTTAATCCTAATGACTATCAAGCCATTTACTTCGCAGGTGGACATGGTGCGATTTGGGATTTAAGAAATAACAAAGAACTCAATGACATTGCTTTAAGTATTTACAATAATAAAGGCGTTCTTTCATCTGTATGTCATGGTGCTGTTGGTTTACTAGACATTAAAGAAAATGGCGATTACCTCGTTCATCATAAAGATGTGACTGGTTTTACAAATAGTGAAGAACAAGCAAATGGTACAACTGAATACATGCCATATTTATTAGAAGACGAATTTATTAGTAACGGTGCACATTTTAAAAAAGAGGATGACTGGAGTAATTTCGCAGTCGTAGATGGTCGCATTGTCACTGGTCAAAATCCTCAATCAGGACATGCAGTTGCTGAACATGCTTTAAAGATCTTAGCTAATCAATAATTTTAAAAAGGAGCGATACACATGAAATCATTAATTATTGGCGCTAATGGTGGCGTCGGTCAACATCTCGTACGTAAACTAAATGCACGAGATGTTGATTTTACGGCCGGTGTTAGAAAAGAAGAACAAGTTGAAGCTTTAAAAGCAGATGGTATCGATACAATTTACATTGATGTTGCAAAACAATCTATTGATGAATTAATAGAATTATTTAAACCGTATGACCAAATCCTTTTTTCTGTCGGTTCTGGTGGAAGCACAGGTGACGATCAAACAATTATAGTAGATTTAGACGGTGCAGTGAAAGCAATTAAAGCAAGTGAACACGTCGGTCGTCAACACTTTGTTATGGTATCAACGTACGATTCACGTCGAGAAGCTTTTGATGCGTCAGGCGACTTGAAACCATATACCATTACTAAACATTATGCGGATGACTACTTAAGACATGCAAATTTAAAATATACCATCGTGCATCCAGGCGCATTAACTAACAATCATGAAACGCAACAATTCAATATGAGTGCTCAATTTGAAAATGTACAAAATCCGTCTATCACGAGAGAAGATGTAGCAGAAGTGCTTGTTTCTGTGTTAACTGATGAAACATTACAAGGTCACGAATTCCAAATCATCAATGGTGATTTGTCATTATCAGACGCTACTACTAAATATCTGGAGGAATAATCAATGAATAATCAACAAGTTGTACTTGCAAAACGACCACAAAGTATCCCTCAAGACGATGTATTTAGATTTGAAACAATAGAAACTCGAGAACCACATGCAGGTGAGGTTCAAGTAGAATCCATTTATGTATCTGTAGATCCTTACATGAGAGGCAGAATGAATGATACAAAAAGTTATGTTCAACCTTTCCAAGTGAATGAGCCATTACAAGGTCATATTGTTGGAAAAGTCACACAATCGAACGATGAACGTCTATCTGTCGGTGATTATGTCACAGGCATATTACCATGGAAAAAGATAAATACAGTGAATGGAGACAATGTAACTCCTGTTCCATCAAAAGATGTACCATTATATTTATATTTGAGTGTTTTAGGCATGCCGGGAATGACGGCCTATACAGGATTGCTTCAAATTGGTCAACCAAAATCTGGCGAGACAGTTGTCGTGTCAGCTGCATCCGGTGCGGTAGGCTCTGTCGTAGGACAAATTGCTAAGATTAAAGGCGCAAAAGTTGTCGGTATTGCTGGTGGTAAGCAGAAAACAACATATTTAACAGATGAATTAGGATTTGATGCGGCCATTGACTATAAACAAGATGATTTCGCACAGCAACTCGAAGCGGCTGTACCAGATGGTATTGATGTGTATTTTGAAAATGTAGGCGGCGCAATTTCTGATGAAGTGTTTAAACACTTAAATCGATTTGCGCGCGTTCCGGTATGTGGTGCAATTTCAGCATATAATAATGAAAAAGACGATATTGGACCACGTATCCAAGGAACGTTGATTAAAAATCAAGCATTAATGCAAGGTTTTGTAGTAGCCCAATTCGCTGATCATTTTAAAGAAGCAAGCGAACAACTCGCACAATGGGTGTCTGAAGGTAAAATTAAATTTGAAGTGACGATAGATGAAGGTTTTGACAATTTACCTTCTGCATTTAGAAAGTTATTCACAGGAGAGAATTTTGGTAAACAAGTTGTCAAAGTCGCTGAAGAATAGGAAAAAACTATGAAAAATATCATAGTAAGATTCATATTTAGTTTACTGTTTTATAAAAGTGGTGTTGCACACTTTAAAAATAAAGATATGTTTTTAAAAATCGTGCCGTCCTATTTACCTTTCAAACACGCAATAGTTAAGTATTCGGGCATATTAGAATTTATAATTGCTTTTTATGTACTCGGTGCTAAAAATAGATCACGCGTAAGAAAAGTAGTACAAGGATTCCTTTGGCTCGTATTTCCTGCAAATATTTACACTGCACGTAAGAACATCTCTTACAAAGATGAAATAGATGAAACAGATAGTGTTAAGCAGCATGTCATTCGTTTACCATTACAATTTGTCATGTTCGCACTTGCGAAACTATTATAAGACTTATCATAGCCACGCCTGGAACATTACTTTTGTTCCAGGCGATTTTTTAATATTTACACTTAAAATCGACGTATATCAAATGATTCTCTTGACAACGCTTATGTGCTCTTTGTTTAAATAAGATCATATCAGACATTTACTTTTCAATTTTTCCATAGTGATAAGCTTCTAAATTAAGAAAAGCATAAGTTAATTTGTTTGTATGAGTGTAAGAAGAAATAAAAAAATGTATTTTATCATGTGATGCTATCGCAACATTGTAACATTAATGTAATAACGTGACCTGTAAGACAAATATGAGGGAATGGTTTTTATGAAAAAAGTTTCTAACTTTATTTTAGCGAGTAGTTTAGTTTTGGGCTTTTTCGTAACGCCCGAATTATTTAATATCACTCAAGCACATGCGCAAGAATCTGTGAAACCTTATTATAGTTACAGTGGTTATACAGCAAATCAAAGTAATTTTATTCTAGATAAGAATTTTAAAACATCTCAAAAAGCTGATAACTTCAAGATTAATAATCACAAGATTACTAAAAATGCATTAGCTAAAAATAATAAAGATTTACACGATCCAACATATTACGAGGTTTCTAATCATAAAACGAATGGTGTTTTCTTCTTATTAGACGGTAAGTCAGTGAGCAAAAAAAATTATTGAATCATTACGGTGAACCAAAGTATACATCTACATCAGTCTGAGCCAAAGAATATATGTATAAAATAGAAAATGATGGCTTTTAAAATATAAAGTTGTAGTAGATACATTGTAAAAATAAACTTAAATTGCTCAAATACTTTTCAATAATATCAAGATATATATTAAATCGAAAGTGATTATATAGTACCAAAGCAAATATGGTACTAATTCCAGATTATACAGGAAAAGATAAAGAATTTTTTATACTAGTGACATCATTAAAGCAAGTAAGATTATTCCTTTTTTAGTCAAATTCTTGTGGTTTGATAAATTTATTGATTAATTATTATAAATAAAGATTGAAAAGCTTTAAGAAGGGTAAGATTTTAAATAAGAGACTTGGAGCTCTTGTCAATTAAGATAATGAGCAAGTGAGCTCGTTAAGTTAAAGATGAGCTGAGGTAAAGTTTACCTGCTCATCTTTTTCTATTTGGAGGCTAAATATATGAAAAAAATATTATTAACAGGCGCTTCGGGATATATCGGTAGTCACTTAATGAATAAATTAAAAGATAACTATGAAATTATAGCTATTTCTAGAAATATAGAAAATAAATCAAATGAACAAAATGTTACTTGGAAGGCAGCTGACTTGTTTGATTTAAATGAAATCACTGAGGTAATGGAGGATATTGATATCGCTATATCTTGTCCATTCTATGATGCCTTCAGCTAAGTTGACGCAGGCGAGCTTTGAAGATATGGATGCATTATTAGCTGATAATTTTGCTAAAGCCGCAAGTTATAACAAAGTTCAGCATATTGTATTTATGAGTGGTTTGATACCTAATACAAATGAATTATCACCACATTTAAGAAGCCGTTTAGAATGCGAACAGATTTTAGGATCATATGGTGTACCAGTAAGTACTTTAAGAGCTGGTTTGATTATAGGTTCTAAAGGAAGTTCTTACCCTATATTAAAAAAATTAGTAGAAAGATTACCTAGCCTGTTACTACCAAAATGGGCTTATAATATAACATTGCCAGTTGCAATAGACGACGTGATTGACGGTTTATATAAAATTGTAGAGCGTAATCCAAATGAGAACGAATCGATAGATATTGGTGGACCTAGTCATATGACTTATAAAGATCTATTCAAGCAAACTGCAGAGGTACTAGATAAACGATTACCTACGATAGATTTGCCTATTATTCCCATTTGGCTAAGTAAATATTGGGTGAAACTTATTTCAGGTGTTTCAAAAGAAATGGTCTATCCGTTAATGGATAGCTTAATTCATGATATGATTAGAAATGATGAAAATATTGTGAAAGACATTTCTATAGGCAAGATTGATTATAAGGAAAGTGTGCGTAATGCCTTGGAAGAAGAAACTAAAACACAAAAGAAAGGGAAGTCATCACGTAAGGGCGATATTAAAGATGTTAGAGCAATATCAAGGGTAGTCTTACCTAAAGATGTAAATATGATTCAATTGGCAGAATCATATGCAAATTTTTTAAATAGAATTACATTAAATGTCGTTAATAGTGATTTTAACGAAGATAACTTTACGATTAGTGTGCCGTGTTTAAATAAGGACTTACTATTATTAAGGAAAGATTTTAAAGCTTCTAATAATGAGAGAATTTTATATCGAATTGTTGGTGGAGATTTCGCTTCAGATTCAGATGGTGGTAATGCGAGATTAGAGTTTAGAAGATTACCTAATAGTGACGCATGTATCATAGCGTTACAAGAATATGAACCGACGTTACCTTGGTGGGTATATAAGTATACCCAAGCAAAAGTACATAAAAGTGTAATGAATCTTTTTAAATTCAAGATTAATAGCCAAAAAACTAATAAAGGAGAATACTTTAATATGAAGAAGTTTATTTTGCCAATTGTTATTACAGGTGCAATTGTTTTGAAAGTATATGGAGTGAAAAAGTATTTAGCTAGAAAAAATAACATGTCCAATGCCGAATTGTAACGGCTAAAATAAAGGCTAGTTCCTTTTACAAAAAAAGAGGGGATCAACTATGAAAGCAAACGAGATAATTAAAACAATTATAAAAGTTATAACACCAATTACAGGTGGTAAATTTATAGGAAAATTTGCAGTGAAAAATGCGAGAAAAGATTATAAAAATAATGTTAAACCACCTTTTTCACCACCCGGCTATGTCTTTCCAATTGTGTGGCCAATACTTTATACAACGATGGGCGTAGCTTATGCATTAGTGACTAATAAATCTACTAGTAAGGCTTTGAAAGGTACTTATTACTCACAATTAAGCCTGAATTATCTATGGTCGATATTATACTTCAAATATAAATTACGCTTTAGTGCGTTGATAGAGAGTGTTGTATTACTGGGCGCAGTAGTTACAACAACTGTAAAATTTTTCAATGTAAAAAAAGTTGCTGGCATTTTACTAGTTCCATATATGCTTTGGAGCACTTTTGCTACTTATTTAACAGCTGGTAATTGGTATTTAAATAAAGATAACACAAGCTATACAGCGAAATCTGAGAATTAAATTGATGAAAAAGATTATATATATTGCGCTATATTGGTTTATAGTTCAAATGATTATTGCTCAACTTGGTACTCGTATTAGTTATAAGTTCTTAGAAAAAGATAATAAGTATTTTCGAAGTTGGAATATTGAACAAGAGGGTCAATTATGGCAACAATTAGTTAAAGTGCAATATTGGAAAGATCATTTGCCAGACGGTCAAAATCTTAACCCTAATATCAGTAGTAAAGCGACTTTCGATCTATCTAAAAATATGAATGATATACAGCGATTTATATTAGAAACTAGACGTGCAGAGGTGGTTCATCTGCTATCCATATTTCCTGTTATTGCGTTTTTTAAAGCGTCAAAAAGTGTTAAAATAATTAATTTTATATATGTCATTATAGCTAATGTGCCTTGTATGATTGTTCAGCGCTATAATCGCCCTAAGTTAATACGTATGTATAATAAATTACAAAAAAGAAAAGGTGATTAAATGGGAAATAAGAAAGTGGTTGTCATAGGAGGTGGCTTGGGAGGGATTGCTAGCGCAATTTGTATGGCTCAAGCAGGCTATCAAGTGGATTTATATGAACAAAATAAGCATATCGGTGGAAAGGTAAATAGGTTAGACATAGATGACTATGGATTTGATCTCGGTCCATCAATTTTAACCATGCCTAAAGTATTTCAACGCTTATTTCAACGATGTGATGAAAGGCTAGAAGATTATGTTAGCATTCGTAAGTTAAGTTTACAGATTAGAAACGTTTATCCAGATGGCCAAATTTTAGATTTATATGAATCCATGGAAGATATGTTAACAAATAATGAATCGTTAACAAATAAAGATATAGAGCAACTTTCTTCGTTTTTTAGTTACGCACAAAAGATACATCAAGTTGCTGAAAAAAGCTACTTTGATAAGGGATTAGATACGATGTTTGCAATTATTCGTTATCATGGTCCATTTTCAGCTTTAAAGCAATTCGATTATTTTCATACAATGCAACAAGCCATTAATAAAAGGGTAGATAACCCATATTTAAGAGAAATGCTAGGTTATTTCATAAAATATGTCGGCTCCTCATCTTATGATGCTCCGGCTGTATTGAGTTTATTACCTCAAATGCAACATGAGGAAGGTTTGTGGTACGTAGATGGTGGCATTCATAAGTTAGCGGAAGCGATGGAACAATTAGCGAGAAAATTAGGTGTGGGCATACATTTTAACACCCCTGTAAAACGTATCAATTATAATAGTCAAAATAAGGTGACAGGGATAACAATAGAAAGTAATAAGGAAATATATGCAGATTACATTATATCTAATATGGAAGTAATCCCTGTTTATAAGTATTTATTGAATTTTGATGCAAACCAAATAAACAAATTGGAACGTAAATTTGAGCCAGCTAGTTCAGGTTATGTCATGCATCTTGGTGTGGACAAAAGTTATCCAGAGCTTCAACATCATAACTTTTTCTTTTCAAGTAATTCTAAAGTTAATTATGATCAAGTTTTTCACCAGTATGTTTTGCCTGAAGATCCGACTATTTATGTAGTGAATACAAATAAAACAGATAAGACACAGGCGCCAGAGGGACACGAGAATATAAAAATATTGCCACACATACCGTACATTCAGAGTAAGTCATTTAGTGAAGCAGAATATCTGCAATTCCAAGAACGTATATTGGATAAATTAGAGTCCATGGGCTTGAAAGATTTGAGAAAGCACATTGTATATGAAGACGTATGGACACCACATGATATAGAAAATACATACAATTCTAATAAAGGAGCTATATATGGCGTAGTATCCAATAAGAAGAAAAATAAAGGTTTTAAATTTCCTAAAAAAAGTCAGTACTTCAAAAATTTGTACTTTGTAGGTGGTTCTGTAAATCCTGGCGCTGGTATGCCTATGGTTACTTTGAGTGGTATGCAAGTAGCAGAAGCTATTATTAATGGAGAAAGTAGTTGAGGCTGAATGATACTTTATATAATAGCAATAGTATTGACGATACTATCACTAATAAGTGGAATGTGTATGTATGCGCGTCGAGCGATTATAAATAACTCCGGAAAAGGAAGAGGTCAGACAGCCCTCAGTGTTATTGTACCTGCTAGAAATGAAGCGGAGAGCTTACCTAAATTACTTAACAGTATAAGTAAAAAGCAAGAAATAGAAGTAATTGTTATGGATGATGGTTCAACTGATGAGACACAAGTTGTCGCTAGATATTATGGTGCGAGCGTATATACTGTTGAAAATGATACTACATGGCAAGGTAAGTCACATGCTTGTTGGCAAGGTAGCAAATATGCAACGCATGATTTATTAATGTTTGTTGATGCTGATGTTCAGTTTGCTTGTGATGATAGTATTCAAAATATAGCCAATCAATATGATTTACAAGGTGGTAAAGGTTTGTTGTCAATACAACCTTATCACAAGATAAAAAAGCTATATGAAAATATATCGGCGATTTTTAATTTAATGACAATCGTAGGTATGAATCAATTTTCAATCACGAAATCAGCAAATAATGGGCAAGGCGCGTTTGGACCAGTCCTTGTGACAAATAAGCAAGATTATAAATTGACACAAGGACATTTGAAAGCTAAAAATCAAATCATTGAAGGCTTTGCAATAAGTAAAGCATATAATCAGCAAGGTTTGCCAGTTAGTTTGCATGAAGGCCAAGGCGTAGTGAATTTTAGAATGTATTCTCAAGGATATAAATCGCTATTAGAGGGTTGGAGTAAACACTTTGCACTTGGCTCTCAAGTAACTAAAAAGTCTACGCTTACGTTTGTATTTTTATGGCTATTTGGTTCACTTACAACAGTTTTAGCGATAATTTTTTCAATTAATTTAGGCTCGTTATATATATTATTAGCTATTACTCTATATTTTATATATGCGATACAATTTCATATATTTATTCGAAGAACAGGAAATTTTAATATTGTTGCGAGTTTATGTCATCCACTGCTCTTCATATGCTTTGTCGTGATATTTTTTAAATCATGGTTAGATATCAATGTATTCAAACGTATATATTGGAAAGGTCGTAGAATAGATTTATAGCTTATTTTTTATACAAATGTCAAGAAGTTCTAGGCTTACTGAGGAGGCCAATAAATGAATCAATTAGAGAGAGATTATAACCATTGTCACACTATAATGAAAGAACATTCAAAAACGTTCTCATATGCCTTTGATTTTTTGGATTTAAAAAGGAAAAAAGCAATTTGGGCTATTTATGCAGTTTGCAGAATTATAGATGATAGTATTGATAAATACAAAGACCTTGAGCAATTAAACGGCATAGCTAGAGATTTAGATGGTATTTATAGCGATTGTGATTATATTCAAGCGTATCAAAGTGATGCAGCTATTATGAATGCTTTAAGTAATACATTGAATACATATTCAATACCTAAAAAGCCTTTTGAATCTTTAATTCAATATGTGAAGGAAGATTTAGTTTTAAAAGAAATGAAAACTGATTCAGATTTATATGAGTATTGCTATGGTGTGGCAGGTACTGTCGGTGAATTGTTAACTCCTATATTAACTTCATCAAATGAAAATAATTTCGAGCAAGCTGAAGAAGCTGCGATTGCTTTAGGCAAGGCAATGCAAATAACTAATATTTTAAGAGATGTCGGCGAAGATTTTCAAAATGGAAGAATTTATCTAAGTGTAGAAAAATTAGCTCAATATCGAGTTAATCTACATTCTATATATTATGAAGGAGTTACGCCAAATTATATAGAACTGTGGGAAAGTTACGCTACAGAGGCAGTTAGGTTATATGATATTGCATTAAACGGTATTAATTATTTTGACGAAGAGGTACGTTACATTATCGAATTAGCTGCGATAGCTTATCATGAAATACTTGTGGAAGTAAGGAAGGCAAACTATACGTTGCATAAGAAAGTATATGTAAGCAAATTGAAAAAAATGAAAATTTATCGTGAACTTAGTGCGAAATATAATAGGGGTGAAACATTATGAAGATTGCAGTTATAGGCGGCGGTGTTTCAGGTTTAGCTGCAGCTTCAAGATTAGCAGCAAACGGTCACCAAGTAGATTTATATGAAAAGAACCAACAAATAGGTGGCAGGATGAATCAGATCAAGCAAGATGGATTTACATTTGATATGGGACCAACCATCGTAATGATGCCTGAGATTTATCGAGACGTTTTTAATTACGCTCAAAAAAATATGAATGATTACTTGGAAATTAAACAATTATCACATATATATGATGTTTATTTTAGTGAAACAGATCAAATTCGCGTTCCTACAGATCTTCCTCAATTAAGAGATATGCTTGAAAGTATTGAACCTAACTCTACACATGGTTTTATGTCCTTTTTAACAGATATATACGAAAGATACGAAATAGCACGAAAATATTTTCTAGAACGTACGTTTAGGAAACCTACAGATTTTTATAATCCTTTTACTATATATCAAGGTATGAAACTCAAAACATTTGATAAAGCAGATAATTTAATTGAAAAATATGTTGATAATGAAAAAATCCAAAAGATTTTAGCGTTTCAAACATTATATATAGGTATCGACCCTAAACGAAGCCCGTCATTGTATTCAATTATACCCATGATAGAGTTAATGTTTGGTGTTCACTTTATAAAAGGTGGTATGTATAGCTTTGTCAGAGCACTTCAAACGCTAAATGAAGAATTAGGTACTCAAATTTATACCAACGCAAACGTTGAAGAAATTATCATTGATGGTAGGTATAAGTGTGCGGAGGGACTAAAAGTAAACGGACATATAGAAAAGTATGACAAAATAATTTGTACTGCTGATTTCCCATATGCTACTTCATCTTTAATTAAAAATGAACATCATCCTAAGAAGTATACGACACAGAAAATTGATAATATGGACTATTCTTGCTCAGCCTTTTTAATGTACATAGGGGTTGATAAAGATTTATCTGAAGATATCTTGTTACATAATGTTATATTTTCAAAGGATTTTGATAATAATATCAATGAAATATTTTCTGGGGAAATATCCCAAGATCCATCAATATATGTATACGCTCCTAGTGTGGAAGATCAGTCGTTAGCGCCAGAAGGTCAAACAGGTATTTATGTGCTGATGCCCGTTTCAGAATTGAAAACAGGTGATACGGATTGGTCTGATGAGTCAACAATCACACAAGTGAAAGATATTATTTACAATAAGCTTTCTACGATTAAAGCGTTAGAAGATTTGAAAAAGCAAGTTGTGACAGAAATTATTTATACACCTAAGGATTTTGAAGGAGATTATAATGCTAAATTTGGAGCAGCCTTTGGTTTAATGCCTACTTTAGCCCAAAGTAACTATTACAGACCGCCTAATGTGAGCAGAGATTACAAAAATTTGTATTTTGCTGGAGCTAGTGTTCATCCAGGGGCAGGAGTGCCAATTGTACTGACGAGTGCTAAAATTACAGTTGATGCTATGTTAGAAGATATTAATAATGGTATATAAAAAGCGGGGGTGGGACAGAAATCAAATTTTCTAATATAGATTTCGTAGTCCCACTCCGGCAAGGGTGACTAGGATTGAAAAAAGCTTGATATAATCGCATTTTCAATTCAGTCACCTACTGCCAAATTGAAAACGAGCCTGAGACATCTATTTATGTCCCAGGCTCGCCTTTTTAACTAATCGAACGTAATGGTTTGTGGTGTGTCTAATTTTTTATCGTTCATAATTTTTATGGATTTTGGTATTACTTTAATTACACACAAGTTTGGATCATCCTTAGAGTCAAAAAAGGACTTATCTTGTTTGTTCCAAATCCAATCAATAGTCTCTTGATCTTTCAGTATTTCAACATTAGCATCAATTTCTAGAAAACTACGATTATTCGTTTCATCGTAACCTATAAGTACATGAGCTTTGGGATTATCTTTCAATTCATCAATTTTTTTAGACTCAATGCTTGTCTTAGTATAAAGTGTGTGTCCATCATTATAAAATATCATGTATCTACTATTAGGTGTATTGTTATGTGCAGTAGATAGGACACCTATTTTTGATGTATTTAATATATTTTCAATTTCATTTTGTAATTGTTTGTTATTCATAATTTAATCACCTCTGATAATAATATACACTGAAGTTGCCTATAATATGTAAGGTATTAAAATTTATTTTATTTTTAAGTGAATTATACAAAAGTTAAAACGGGTATATGATTGAAAACACAATCTTAAGTTAAAGGACAATTATAAAGTGAATTTGTATGAAAAAAGCTGGGAAGCAATAAAATCTATTTAGAAGTCATACTTAACAGAGTTTTTAGAACGAAAGATAATCCACTTTTTCAATATATAGTGAAGCATCAAAATGAGATAAATAAATTGTATTTTATTAGAGGTCGCCAAATGAGAAAACTCGGTACTTGAGTACCGAGATGAATCATTGTCTTGGGCGACCTGCATTGTACTCTGTCAATTGATTTTGAATGTATTGTTCTACAACATCTTTAGACATATTGCCAAGTGTCGACATGAAAAAACTGGGTGACCATAAATGCCCATTCCATAGTTGTTTTTTCGTCTCGGGAAATAGTTGAAACCATTCTCTCGCAGAACGTCCTTTGAGCGTCTTAACAATAGAACTTGGGGCATGTTTGGGATTGAAACTTAATAACATGTGAATATGGTCTGACATCACTTCGATTTCTTGAATAGTGATATCGTAACGATGAGATATATTTTCAAGTATACGTTTCATCTCATTACGCTTTAAATCTGTATCAAAAATTGAAGCACGATACTTAGTCACCCATACAAGATGAAAATTAAAATCATACACATTCGTTCTTGTTTTAACAATCATATGAAACCTCCTATACACCTTAATTATAGCATTTAATATTGGTTTAAACAAAGTCATATGTGTGTTATCATATAAGTGTAAAAGGAGGTGACACATATGTATAAAGGAATCGAATGTAAACTATATCCAAATCAAAAACAAGCTGAACTGATACAAATGACTTTTGGTCATACACGATTCATTTGGAATCAAATGTTAGGTATGTTAAAAGAACGATATCAAAATAACGCTAACCTTAAAATGCTATCTTATTCAAAACTATCTTCATTAATCCCTCAGTTAAAACGGGAATATCCTTGGTTAAAAGATGTAGACAGTGTCGCTATTCAATGTTCTGTTAAAACATTATCTGATACATTTGACCGTTTCTTTAAAGGGGTTTGTTGCTATCCTAAATTTAAATCAAGAAAACAAACGGTACAGTCTTATTTAAGTACAATAAGAGGGGAGAATATACGTTTTAATGGCAATCAACGTTATGTTAAACTTCCTAAATTAGGTTGGGTTAAGTGTAGAATGAGTGTACCTCATATTGAAAATGAACGTATCAAATCAGTTACTATTAAACAAAAACCAAGTGGTAAGTATATGATGTCTGTTTTAGTTACAAGTGAAAATCAAACTTTACCTAAAACACATCAAACTGTAGGTATAGATTTAGGCGTTTCTGATTTTGCGATTACATCTGACGGTCATAAATATCGTTCTCAAAGGTTGCATTTAAAATACCAAAAACAGTTACATGTTTTGGAAAAAAGAATGGCAAGGCGTCGATTACGTGCCAAAGCTGAAGATAAGTCATTGTCAGAATCAAAAAATTATCAGAAAGCACGTCAACAAGTCGCTCGTATTCATGAAAAAATAGCTCATACGCGTAAAGACTATATTCATAAAATCACGACAGATTTAGTCAAAAACTATGATGTGATTGTCATTGAAGATTTGAAAACATCTAATCTGTTAAAAAATCATCACTTAGCACGTAGTATTGTCTCACAATCATGGCATCAATTTAAAATAATATTAAAATATAAATGTGAACGATACGGCAAACAGTTACATTGTGTCAATCCATATAAAACCTCACAATTCTGTTCTAATTGTGGTCATGATAGTGGCAAAAAAACATTAGATATACGCCATTGGCGTTGCTCATCATGTCATACTTTACATGATAGAGATATTAACGCAGCGAAAAATATAAGAAATGTAGGCTTGGGACAAGCCTTAGTCAAATAGCTTAGACCACTGATTTACTTTGAAATAAGTAAATCAAGTCATGAGTGTTCCTAGAAACTCGTTACTTTAGTAACGATGTAGTTCATGTGTTAATGATGCAGTATCCAGAAACGGCAACTAAATCTTTTTCTGAAAAATATCGAAACATGCAATGGTCTTATAATAAAACACATTTTGAAGTATGGAAAAAAGGTCAAACTGGCTACCCAATCGTTGATACTGCAATGAAGAAGCTGAATCGTACAGGATATATGCATAATCGCTTACGAATGGTCGTATCACAATTTTTAACGAAAAATTTATTTATTGATTGAACTTGGGGTGAGGAGTACTTTAGACAGTATTTGATAGATTATGATAATGCATCTAATGTACATGGATGGCAGTGGTCAGCATCAACAGGAACAGATGAAGTGCCTTATTTCAGAATGTTTAATCCTATACGTCAAAGTGAGCGCTTTGATAAGCAAGGATATTTTATTAAAACACAGCTAAAAATATTTAATGATGTGAGTAGAAAATACATTCATGATCCAACTAAATATAAAGACAAGTTACAAGAAATTTATCATATTGAAATTGGAAAAGATTATCCACAGACTATCGTGAATCATAAAAATAGTAGAGATTATGTTATGGATAAATTTAAGCAATTTTGACATGTCATCCAATAAAAAGGAGTGATTCATTTGTTAAAAAATGAAATACATCGTATTTATTTAGACAAAAATAATAATGAGGTAACTATTAATAGATTTAATGTGACATACCACTATACTATATTAGAACAAATTAATGATTTGCCACAATATGGTTATGCAGTTTTAAACCATTTATATGCTAATCCTGGTTTAGAGGCAGACTTCGAGCGTGTGTTCTTAAATAGAGATAAACATCTAGAGAATACTGAAGGGTTTGAAAATCTATTATTTCTAAAGCCACATAGTACACATGAACATCATGTTATCATTACGTTTTGGCAAGACGAAGCAGCTTACAAACATTGGCAAGAGTCTCAGGAATATAAAACATCCCATAAAAATAGAGGAACCAAACAAGGTGCTGATAAATCTATTGTAAACAGAAACCTATCATTTAATATTAGTTTAGAATTTAAATAACATAATTTTTGAATTAAATGATATTTCTGAAAACATATAGGCGAGTTATTTAAATACTAACTTGCCTATTTTTTAAGCGATATAAAATTTTTAGCAAAATCACTGATAAGCAGACTCATACTATAAATGAGGTTGTATATAACTCACTCTGAAATTGATTGAATATATAGTATCTTTAATAAAATGCAGCTATTGTGGCGTAGAATTTAAGAATTAAAAAATGATTAATATAGTTTGAAAAGACTGAATATAAATACTAGAAGAATAGCCAGTAAATGAGTTTATTATGAATTCATTTACTGGCTTCTTTAAATAATGATCTAGACAATTTGCTTTTCTAGACCTACTTTGAAATGCGTTATTTTCTTTAAGCATATTAATATATGACTTGTGTTGATAATGCTAACCTTGGTCAGAGTGTATTGTCATGCGATAATTCAGATGAGATTTTTTAATTAAAACCTTATTTTAAACATCGATGACAAGGTCTAATGTAGGACGTGTAGACATCATTTTCAGAATGATATAAATAAATCCATAAATGGAGATAAATCGAAATTATTTATACCCCATTGGGGTATATGTTATAGTATAAGTAATTTTACTATAACATTTTCATTAGGAGGGGTTAATTTGAATAATAATGGTGAAGCGCATAATCATCAAAATCACATGAATCATTCTAATCAAATGCATCATGATAACCATGCCTCACATCATCATCATAGTGGCCATGCACATCATCATGGAAATTTTAAAGTTAAGTTTTTTGTTTCATTAATTTTTGCAAT
>ERZ1023492.109-NODE-109-length-25121-cov-6.741562_pt1 | contig 25121 bp, 37 predicted proteins | sample MGYA00380541_ERZ1023492 | MGnify/ENA primary metagenome ERZ1023492 (study PRJEB33173, sample SAMEA4830351) | metagenome | study: EMG produced TPA metagenomics assembly of the PRJEB25223 data set...
ACCAATAATTTCTTTATAGGGAATCGGAGAAACAGTCGGGTTGCCCGACAATATACTTCCATCATTATTAGTATTGTTATTATTAGTTAAATCATTATTAGTTCTATTATTATTAGTAGTTTGCCCTTTTCGGTTTTCCGTTTTTCCGTTTTCCGAAAAACCGTTTGCCGATAATCCGTTTTCCGAAAATGGCATTTCGGTTGGACGTTCGTAAACTAAATATTCAAAGCCTTTGAACACACCGTTTTCAGCTCTTTTTTGTGTTCTATGAACGTAGTTATTATCCATAAGCTCTTGAATGCCACTATTAATTGATTTCTGTCCGTCATTCATATGCTTAACGACTTCCGAGGTATATATTTGCCAGTCATCTGGTCTGCTTAAAAAGTAAAGTAAGATTCCTTTTGCTTTTGCACTTAAATTCTTATCAAAGACAAATGACTTATGTACAGTGACAAAGTCGCCGCTTTCTTTTATGGTTCTAAATGTAGCCATTATTTTCCTCCTCTCAACATCTTATTCAATCTCTCATCAACTTTGATCCAACTATTGTGCAAATGGTATTTATCATCAAATGACTTAACGCCAATCGCATGTTGTTCGTTATGATGACGTCTACATAAAGCTAGTACGTGTTTGTCATAATGATTCATCTTGTTTCTGTTCATACCTCTACCAACTGCCTCGTAATGAGCTAAGTCACTACCTGGAGTGCTACATATCACACAATTACGATTAACAGTTGCCCAATACAACATCGCCTGGTCTCCACTCATTAATTTACTCGTTTCCATTCTCATAGGTATTTGATGATGAAACATGAATGCGATAATCAATTCAATTAATTCTCTAGCTACTTTCATAGAACAATCTCGTAAACTTATTTCTTCATAACCGTTCATTATTTCAAGTTCTGCTTGAAACCTTTTTCTTAGTGATTCCACTGGTTCTCCCCAATGCATTTCAATATCTCTGCACATAGCAAAAATCTTTTTACGTTGTTCAATAGACAATCTTTTGTTATCCGGCACTTCCACTTCTGCATTAAGTGAGTAACCGTTATCTAATAAATCTATATGACTTTGCTCTAGTTCAACACCAGTGGCAACGACGGAGTATGTACCGTCGTTATCTTTCTGGTATCTTGTAATGCGTTGCATTTAATCACATCCTAGAATGCTAAATCATCTTCATAACCTAATGGGTCATTGTTACCAAACGGGTTATCTTGGCTTGTCATTGGCGTTTGTTGTGAATTGCTTTTCTCTTCAGCTTTTTGCTTTTCGGTTTTAGGGATCGGTTTATTAATTATTCCTTCTCCATTTTTGTAAGGTTTAATAAATGAAAAATCAGTGAAATATTTACCTTCATCTTTATTGAATTTCCATTTCAAAACTAAATGACATGGTTTTCCAATTAATTCGTTAGTATCAAAGTCTAAACTTGGAAGATTTAATTTAATGCCTAATCTAGTTAGTAGTTCTATCAATTGTTTTTCTTGGAAATCATATTTGTAAGGTGGAACAAATTGATTGTGTTTGTATTGTTTACCTTCATCATTTTCGAATACGATTGTAAAATATCTATTCTCTCTATCATTAAATTCAATATTTTTAACTTTTACTGTGAATTCTCCAGCTTGAAAACCTGTTGTACCGTTATAGAACTTTTCTTGATTTGTTTCTTTAATATATTGAGCTTGTCCTGAAATTTTCATAATTGATTACCGTCCTTTTTATTTATAATTTTTAATTTCCGTTTTGTGCCATATCTACAATTTTTGAAATCGAAGCATTCTTAATGTTTGGGTTGTTTATTGTTATTTCTGGATTGTGTCTGACTTTCGTTGTATATAAATTAGATGGCTCAACCGAAAAAACATAATCATGTGTCGCGTTTCCATTCTCATCTGTATGATCTTCTATAAATGTATGTCCTATAATGTCAAACTGAGTTACTAAGTTATTGTGTATTGCTGGTTGTACTTCAATTGATATTCTAGGGTTAATAATCTTTCCGTTTTCATCTTTATCCTCTGAGTTAAGTCCTTCATGGCCTGTAAGTACAACGTGAAATCCGAGTTTGTCTTTAATCTTTAATAAATGTCTAACTGAATTAACAATTAATTTAGAAGTTTCACCATAATCCTGTATTCTTGCTTTTTTGACTTGGTGTGTATTCATTACATGCGTCAGTGTTATATCTCTTAATTTTTGTGCGGTTTCAATTACAACCACATCAATTAACTTTCCTTTTTGTCTACCTGCATTTACTATCTTTTCGATACTCGCAATCGTATTTCGAAAGGCTATATAATTATCTACTTTCTTAACAAAACCTTCTCTTGTTACCTGAGTTCCATCTTCGTGGATATCGATAATAAATGCGTTGTTTTCTCTAGTAGCTAAAGTTGTCTTACCAGTTCCTGACTTACCATATGCCATAATTGAATAATAATTTTGAGTATTTTCATTAATTTCTTCTATGCCTAACTCTTGCAGTATGTCAGATTGTTCAACATTTGATTCAGTCATCTACTTCACCACCAAACTAACTGTTTGTTTAAGGCATGCTCCTGGTATTTCTTTACCTGCTTTTAAATCATCAGTGAGCATTTTAGAATTTAGTCTAGGTGCTTGAGATACCCAATATTCTTTAGGTATTTTAGATTCATCTATTACATTTTTACTTGCACCATTTTTACGTTTGTAAATGTAATTCTTAGATGTTCTGTAGTTATCTAACTGTCGTTGTTCTAACATGTCTGAAAGATAACCTTTCAAGCGGTCTGAAAATTTCACTTTTGATTTTTTTAACTCTTGTAGACGTTTAAGTTCTTTATCAATAGCGTCCACATCTGAATCAACACTGCGTTTAAGTCCTACAATGTTATCTACTTTTTCATTTAGTTCTAATTCGATTGAATCCAACGTGTCCTGTATAACCTGTGGATCAACATCTTCATCAGCCATGTTTAAAACTGATAAGAATTTATCGTTAATTTGGTAAATGTTACTCATCTATCAAACACTCTCCTTTGATTACTTTTTTAGCTAGTTCAAAATTGGTTAGCATTTCACCTTCTGAATGAATTGTGTTGTCTATTTGAAGCACGCTCACACCGTTTGTATGGTAATGTGAGAACCAAATAACATCGTATTTATAGTCGACTTGAAAACGATTGTTTGGTATCAAATCCATCAAATCATGTGCCATTCGTTTAAATTTATGTTGTTTCATTTGTACCTCCGTGATACATTGATAGTAGTTAAATTATGTGACTGTTTGTTTTGACTGTTTGCTAAATGCCGTTAGCATTCAGTCTTTTTTATTTGAAAAAATTCATATTCGAAAAATACAAATGCTGCGATACTGATTAACATTGCGATACCTAATGCAGTTGTGAAGTAGATACCTGCAAATGTAAGTGCTAGTGATAGTACAATCCATGATAGTAGTGCGATTAAAAATGATTTGTTCATTGGTAGACCTCCTTTCTAAATATATTTTCGTGATATAATCCTTTTATCGCTACTGCGATAGTGGGTGGTGAAACAGAATGAATAAGTACGTTGTTTCTTATGACCTAAATAAAGAAGGCCAAAGATATGATTTAATAATCCATTTTTTTAGAACGTCTTCCAATCGCTATTAAAGTTTTAGAATCATGTTGGTTAGTCAAAACTGATAAATCTATTGATGAATTATCTGATAATATAAACACGATTTTAGATAGCAGTGACGAGTATATAGTTGTGAAATTTGACGATTTCCCATACGGATTCTTGCACAAGGAAACGATTCAAAAAATAAACGAAGAATTTTAGAATACACCTAGTTTTTCTAAATCTTTATTTTTAGCTCTTTTAGTTCCACTCTTAGCATTCCTAACTTCCTCGACCAAAAGTGCTGTTAGGAGTGCTATTTTAATGAGTTGTAGTTTGTTCATTTTGATTCCTCCAATTCTTTTAATGTTCCTTGTGAAAAATCTACGTGAGGAAACTTCTCTTGTACCAACTGAATAGGTATCTTTCCTCTTATTGCGATGTAGCCCTCTGATTCTAGTTGTTCATTTAATTCTCTAATAATTTTTGACGCAGTCGATTTTGATATAGGTAAAATCTGGCATAACTCTTTTGCATTAAGATGATTTTTTATCATAATCAGCACTTCCTTTCGTGTATAATTTATTTATCAACCTAAGGAGGCGATAAATATGTCTAACTTATCTATTGAGCAACGCGCTCACGATCTAGCTTTAATGAGAATTAAAATTGAGGCAGAAAAAGAATTAATGGAAAACCCTAATCCAAAAATTGATCTAGTTAATGATTACGCAAAATATTATTACGAATTAAAACAAAATCTTGATAAGGCTTCTAAAGAAATTCCAGATTTATTTTCTTAGGTTTTGTATTTCGGTCAATCTTCATAACCTTCCAAGTCACAACTGCCATTGTGATGAGGAGGGTTGTTTTGTATAGTTTGTTCATTTCTTTTACTCCTTTAAGTTGTTTGTTCGATTGTGGGTGTTAGTTGTTATTTAAAAATCTTTCAGCATATAACCCAATCATGTAATCTTTGTTACTATCATTCATGTTTTCAACACTCTTAGATAAGGTTGTTAAATTTGCATCTCTAGAAATCCAGAAGTTGACACCGTATTTGTCGTAAAATTCATCTGGTCCCATAGAAAAGGAATCTATGACAAACTCTTCTAACTCGCTATCGTCATAAAAGTCATGCTTAACATTGGCTTGTTTCAAAAGTAAGTCGTATCTGTCATCATCATATGGGTTAGCATATTCCAATAAGAACGCTAAACCTTCCTTACCTTCACTTAATTTAGATTTGATAAGTTCATCTTCTAATTTCACGATCAGATTCATTATTAGTTCTCCTTTTTAACGTCATCCGATTTCTCTATTATCAACAGAGAATAAAGTGACTACCTTTTCGTTGTTTTTCTCGGCTACTTCTTTTTGCTTGTCTGTAAGCTTTAAATAGTTGAATGGTAAATCTACTAATTCAATTGAATTGATATAATTCATAGCGTTATCAAAATCAATGTGTCGGATAGTTGTGTATGTTATTGCGTCAAAATGTTCATTTATCTTTTTATAAATTCCAGTCTGTAAATGAATGCGTTTTTTATGAAACAATTCATCAGATACTTGGTTTTTGAAATATTTATTAGCTAATAGGTATGCACGTCTCATAACTTGTGACTTTACTTTTTTAGCCTCACCATTAAGTAATGTTTTTGTGTTTTCTAAATCTTCTAAACGATCATTTGTTCTAGCATTAATTGTTAACATTTCTTCTTTGATATCTTTAATTTCGTCAATTGCTCTTAAAATGTATTCACCATGTTTATTCGTTTGTTCAATTTGCTTTCTGAAAATATCTAATTCATTATCTTTAGACATCTATAACATCTCCTTGTTTAAGTTGTTTTTTTAATCTACTTGCCATATCAGTTAAATCATCGACGATTTTTTCAATGGGCTTTCTTGCATAGTCGTTGTCGATAATATCTTTTGAAAAAGCTAAGTAACAAAGTGGCGCTACCTCTCTAATAACTTTCTCGCTACCTTTGACCAAATCATAAATTTCTTTTTGTGCTTTCAATCTTTGCTGACCATCATTCAATTTCGCATTCATATCATTAATGGCTTTGTTCAGCTCATCATATTTCTGTGATTTCTCACTTACCTCATCTCTGCGTTGTTCCATTTCTTTGATGTCTTTTTCTAACTTCTCATTACGTTGTTGAATGAGCTTTTGTTGCTGCCTTGATTGGTCGAGTGCATTTTTCGTTTGCTGATAATCTTCTGGTTCAATGTACTTCTCAATCACTTCTGGTTCTGCATTTTCTAACTGTTCAATCTTCCGATTTGCTATATTGATTTGTTTATAAAGTGATTTAGATTGCTCCTCTTTTTGCTTAATTTCTTTCTTCAACTCACGCAATTCTCGAACAGTCATCTCATCTGGTGTCTTAGTTTCGCCATTTGATGTCGTATGTTCTTTGGTGCGTTCTGTTTCGGGGAGAGTTGCGATTTCGTATAAAATATTCATTGATTTTTTCGACGTCGAAATTTCTTCTTGATGATTTTCTACTATTGTTATAAATTTACTTGCTTGCGATTTATTCAAATTAACTTTTTCAAGCCACTTACCAAATTCTCCATGTGCTAAGTCGTTTTCTTTCACGTGTTTTAATCTTCGACCAATCTCAAAAATCGACTGGCCTGCAATATTTTGATAACTCTTGATTTCTGTTTCTATTGTGGTTAAGTCATTACTAAGTTGTAATTCTTTCAATTATTATCACCTCTATTATCACTTAAAGTGATATTAATATTAAATTTTTTTAGCCTTTATATAATCAACTTCGGTGTTGAATAATTTGGCTAAAGCATAAAGTTGTAATCCTTTTAATTCAGCGTCATCTTTTTCCCATCTTATTACAGATTGCTTAGTAACACCTAATTTATCAGCTACATCTTGTTGTGTCATTTTTGAATTAGTACGCCACACTTTTACTGGAAACTCTTTAAAATCCTCTGGCATTTCGTATCACCTCCTGTTGACATTTACAACTATACTATCACTTAAAGTAATATGTCAACACTTAAAGTGATATTTATTTAAAAATAGTGATAATAAGTGTTGTAAAGTAATATCACTTATGGTAAATTAGTATTACATTAAGTAATACTAAAGGAGAAAGAACATGGAATATAAAAGTGCTAGAAAAATTTTATCGGAGAACTTAGAACAACTTATGAAAGAAAATAACATCACTCAAGTAGAATTATCTGAAGCAATCGGCGTAAGCCAGTCCACAATCTCTAACTGGCTAAAAGAAATTAAATATCCTAGAATTTCAAAAATACAAGAATTAGCCAATTACTTTAATGTACCTAAATCTAGAATTACAGAAGATAAAAGTTTACAACAAGATACAATGGCTGCTCATTTTGATAAAGACGGCCTAACAGAAGAAGAAATGAAAGAAGTTCAAGATTTTATTAAATTCATTAAAAGTAAAAGAAATTAAAAAAGGGTGTATTGAATGGGGTTATTTGAAGAATTATGTATAAAAAACGACTGGATAGAAATAGAAGAAACTAATCGTTTACCTAAATTTCAACCTGGCCTTTATATAAATGGGAAAATTTATATCAATAGTAACCTATCCGAAACACGCAAAGCCGAAGTGCTATACGAAGAATTAGCACATCATAAACTTACATATGGGAATATCTTAGACCAGTCTAAATGGATTAACCGTAAATTTGAAAGCTACGCAAGACGTCATGGATACGAGGCTGCACTGCCCTTGCGTATTATCATAGAAGCACATCACTACGGTGTAAGTAACTTATACGAACTAGCACAATATGTTCAATTAAGTGAAGAACACGTATTAGAAATATTGAAACATTACAAGCAAAAACATGGTATTGGAACTCACTACGGCGATTATGCAATCACGTTTGATCCGTTGAAAGTGTATAAGTATCAAAATATAAAATGAAGGAGGTTGAGGGATGGGGTACTATCTTCATGATAGATTAGAGGATCAAATAAATTGGTATGATAACAAAAGTATGTCTTGCCAAAAACATTACAATTTAAATAAATATATACAAATTATCGCTGGTGCATTAATCCCAGCAATAACACCTTTTTCGTTAGTGTTTAATTCTATAATATTTACTATTGTTACATCAATACTAGGTTTACTCATTGTAATATCTCAGTCTATTAGTAGTATAAAGAAATTTCACGAGAACTATATTCAATACAGAACTACATGCGAAGTATTAAAGCATGAAAAGTACTTATATTTAAACAATGTTGAACCTTATGACAATGAGAAAGAACCTTTAAAACTTTTAGTTTCACGTGTTGAATCAATTATCTCTAACGAGAATATTAATTGGCAAACAATGAGACAGGATATTAAGGAGGAAGAAAAATGTTAGGAAAATTATTTGTGAGTTATAGAGCAGATGACGAAGGAAATAGGTATAAAAATTTACTTGTTGCATGGTCTGAAAATCCAAACAAAAATTTTTTCGAACTAAAATTTGAAGATACCAGTATAGGTATAAGTATTAACTCTACCGATGCTATTTATATTAAGAGAAGAATTAAAGCTAAAATTAAAGAATCTAATAAAGTTATTTGTATCATAGGAGAAAATACTCATACTTCGGATTGGGTTAATTGGGAAATAGATACTGCAAAAGAATTAAATAAACCCATTGTCGCTATTAAAATAGATAAATTTTATCATACGCCAACGCGTCTTTATAACAAGCAAGTAAAATGGGCGTATTCTTTTACTTACGAATCTATAAAAAAAGCACTTCTCGAGATTTAATCAGGAAGTACTTCATAAGTTTTTTCAAAAATATCAGGTTTTACTGGATATTTTTCGCCATTTACTCCAGTTATAATCCAATCGCCCTTTTCAGCTTTCATACGACCTTCTAATGTGTCGATAAATTGTGTTTCTTTAGCTTTTTCTGCATTAACAACAACCGGTTTTTTTCTAACTTTTACTTTCGGAGACATATTAACACCTACTTTTTTATGTATTATAACATGAAAGTCAATCGTTTTATATTCACGGGTACTCCTGCGTACCCTTATTATTTTTTTACCTTTTTTGAGGAGGATTGAAAGAAAATGCCAGTATATAAAGATGATAATACAGGTAAATGGTATTTTTCTACCAGATATAAAGATGTATATGGCAATAACAAACGTAAAATGAAACGTGGTTTTGAAAGAAAAAAAGACGCTAAATTTGCTGAAAGTGAATTCATTCAAAATATTAAGTTTGGTTATTCTGATAATCAACCATTCGAAACTATATTTTATGATCGATTAAAAAATGAAAATTTATCAACTCGCTCAATAGAAAAACGGACAACTGAATACAATACCCACATAAAGGCGAAGTTCGGTAATACACCTATTGGTAAAATAACCACAACACAATGTACAACTTTTAGAAATTATCTTATGAATGATTCAGGACTCTCAGTCGATTATGCACGCTCTGTGTGGGCGGGATTTAAAGCAGTGATAAATTATGCCAAAAAGTATTATAAGCTTTTATATGACCCCACACTGCCCGTTACGCCAATTCCTCGTACAAAACCACAAGCGAAATTCATTACACGTGAAGAGTTTGATGAAAAAGTTGAAAAAATAACGAATGAGACTTCACGTAATTTAACAAAACTGTTATTCTATTCAGGTCTTAGAATTGGCGAAGCTTTAGCGTTGCAATGGAAAGATTATGACTTTGAAAAAGGTGAATTAAATATAAACAAAAAATTAAATTTAAGCAAAAAAACTATTGAAACAAATTTAAAAAAAGAAAGTTCTAAAGGAATTATTCCTATACCAAAACATATCAGAAAAATGTTAAATGATATGTATGATCAAGATTCCAAAAACTATAAATATTTCACTGAAAATTATTTTATATTCGGCGGATATGAGCCGATGATATATATTACTTTTTCAGGTCATTTTAAAAAAGCCTTTCCAAATCTTCGTATTCATCATTTAAGACATTCTTACGCATCGTACTTAATAAATAACGGTGTAGATATGTATGTTTTGATGGAATTAATGAGACACTCTAATATTACCGAAACGATACAGACATACTCACATCTTTATACAGACAAGAAACAACAAGCAATGCGTATATTTGAATAAAAAGGTATCAAAATGGTATCAATACAAAAGAAAGAAGTTTTAAAAATGCATAATAGCAAGGAAATAGTAAGTATAAATAATGACCCTTGGGAAGCCTATAATGATGTCATTGATAATGGTCAACTTACTTTAAGTAATATAGAGTTTACAACTACTAATTTATGTAATATGAGATGTAGTCATTGTGCAGTTGGTTATACTCTCCAAACTCAAGACCCCGAACCATTACCCATGGATATTATTTACCGTAGATTAGATGAAATACCAAATTTACGTACGTTATCAATTACGGGTGGCGAACCCATGTTTTCAAAAAAATCTATCAAGAATGTTGTTAAACCATTATTAAAGTATGCACATCAACGTGGTATTTATGTTCAAATGAATTCTAATTTAACATTGCCACAAGATAGATATCTAGATATCGCTGAGTATATCGATGTAATGCATATTTCTCATAACTGGGGTACTATCCAAGAATTTACAGATGTGGGCTTTGGTGCAATGAAAAAGCAACCACCTTTGAAAGCAAAGCTCAAATTATATGAACAAATGCTTGATAACGCGAGTACTCTTTCTGACCAAGGTATGTTCGTTTCTGCAGAAACAATGTTGAATCAAAGTACTTTACCCTATTTAAATAAAATCCATCAAGAAATAGTGAATGATATGAAATGTAGTCGCCATGAAGTACATCCGATGTACCCAGCTGATTTTGCTAGTTCATTAAATGTATTGTCATTAAAAGAAATGAAAGAAGCTATACATCATTTATTAGACATTAGAGACGAAGATACATGGATGCTTTTTGGTACTTTACCTATATATCCTTGTATTAATGACGAAAATGACCAACATTTATTACAACGTTTAAGAAGTGCTAAAAATGTTACGATGCGAAATGATCCAGATGGTCGCAGTCGTTTAAATGTAAATGTATTTACAGGTAATGTCATTGTAACTGATTTTGGTGATGAAAATGGCACTATCTCTAATATTCAAAAAGATAGACTGACAGATGTTTTTAATCAATGGCTTAATTCTGATTTAGCACAATCTCTCAACTGTCATTGTGCAGAATATCAGTGCTTAGGACCAAATGTTTTAGTAAAAAATATGTACTATCCTAATACAAATTTCAGAGAAAATGAAAAAGTAATGCATGCTAAACGTATTTTCTCGTAAAGTCTTTATTACGCACTATTTTAATTTAAATGCTAATTTAATACAGATTAACATAAATTACCCCTATATCAATGATTTTTATGCATCGATATAGGGGTACGTTTATTATGAAATAAGTGACGTATTATCTTTCAATATGTTGGATTTTTGATAAATATTCGATTGTATTTTTGCTTTCGTCACGACGTTCTTTGCGACGAGCAACACGTTGTGGCGCAGTTTCATGGAACCATTTTTCAACTTTATCTTCTGGATAGACTTGAGGTACTTGAGTTGGTTTACCACTTTGATCTAATGCAACGAAAGTTAAAAAGCTCAGGGCTGCTAATTTTCGTTCACCTTCGAATACATCTTCAATAATTATTTGTACACATACCTCCATAGAACTACTACCTGTATACGAAACCATCGCTTCATATGATAAAATATCTCCATTTTTAATTGGTAATAAAAAATCAACAGAATCTGTTGATGCTGTAACAACTGAGTTGCCAGCATGTTTCATAGCAGTAATAGCTGCAATTTCATCAACATTAGCCATTAAAGTACCACCAAACATTGTATGATGATGATTTGTATCTTGTGGATAGACTTGTCTTGACTTCACACTTTTTGATTCGGACATTGCTTTTTTAGTCACTTGTTGTTTTGCCATTCATATCTTCCTATCTCTTAATTAATTTTGACTCCTTAAATTTTATAGAACATGGTGTTTAGTTTGCCCAATTACCATTTTCAAATACGAGTTCTTTTGAACCATCTTCTAATATGCCATAAATAGTTAAATCTGCACTTCCGATCATAAAGTCTTCATGCACATTTGAATCATTTAAACCACTTGCAATTTTTTCTTCGGTAGTCATTTCTGTCCCACCTTCAATATTGAACCCATATGCTGAACCTAATGCAAGATGACAAGATGCATTTTCATCAAATAACGTATTATAAAAGATTGTATTACGATTAGAAATTGGTGAATCATCTGGTACTAACGCAACCTCACCTAATCGTTTAGCACCTTCATCTGTATCCAATAAATCTCTTAACACATCTTCACCTTTATCAGCTTTAAAATCAATAACTTCACCATCTTTGAATGTTAAAGTAAAACCATCAATAATATTGCCATTAAAACTTAAAGGTAATTTATTTGTTACATATCCATTAACATTGTTTCTATCTGGTGCAGTGAAAACTTCTTCAGTAGGTATATTAGCGATAAATGCTTGTTGATTACCATTGACATAACTTGTTGCATCTTCCCAAATATGTCCTTTAGGTAAGCCAACAACTAAGTCAGTGCCTTCAGATAGATAGTGTAATGCTTTATATTGTTTTTTCTGCAATTTATCAGCATGCACACTTAAATTCTTCACATGAGATTTCCAATTTTGAATTGGATCATTACCATCAACTCGTACAATATCAAATACTTCATCAACAAAAGTTGAATACGCATCCTCTACTGATTTATTAGGGTAAACGCGTTGCGCCCAAGCTTTAGAAGGAAATGCTGCTACGACCCATGGAAATTGATTCTTTTGACTCGCTTCCATATAACCTTTATATGCTTTTGAATATTGTAATTGATAAGCTTTTAATTTACTTGCATCGATGCCACTTAATAAATCTGGATCTTCAGTTAAAATTGCAAGGTTTGCAGCTCCTCTATTTACAAAATCCATTCTAGCTTCTACATCGTAAGACTTAACGTCGTTATTTTCAAAGTGGTCTAATGATTCATGTTCGAATTTTAATCGTTTTAAACGCGGATCAGCATATTCAACTCTTACATCTGAAGCACCGGCAATGTATGCTTCTTCAACAACTAAATGAGTGAGTTCCAATGCTTCAACTGATGATCGAATAAATACAGGTTGCTTATCTTGGACATTCATTCCTACTCTAACTAATAGTTGTGCATATTGTCTTAATTTGTCTTGATAGTTACTCATTTAGGTTCCCCCTTATTGTCGTAATTGTCCTAGTGCATCTGCAATTGCAGTGACTTCGCTAGGTGAAAATGAATCTTTTGAAGTTACAAATTGGTGAATTTCTTTAATTTCATCAGAATTTGCCTCTTTAAATTTATTTGGGTCGATAAGTGCTTTATTGACGATATTTAATTTTTGTCTTATCTCAGTAATCATCTCTTCATTAGATAATGCCAAACGTCTCACCTCTTTAACTTAGTAATCATATTCTATCAAACTAACATACTTTATGGAACTTTAATAGAAATTGAAAAAATTTGCTTTCTAATTGTTTGAAGAACCATTAAAATGGGGATATAATTACATAGTTTGGAGGAATCTATATGATAGACGTTGCTTTTGTATGTCTTGGAAATATTTGCCGTTCTCCAATGGCTGAAGCTATCATGAGACAAAGACTTCAAGAAAGAGGCATTAACGATGTTCAAGTATACTCTCGTGGTACTGGAAAATGGAATTTAGGAGAACCTCCACATGAAGGTACTCAAAAGATTCTTAATGAACATCAAATTCCTTTTGATGGTATGATTAGTGAGCTATTTGAACCAACTGATGATTTTGACTATATTATCGCAATGGATCAAAGTAATATAGAAAATATCAAAGCAATTAATCCTAACATTCAAGGACAATTGTTCAAACTGTTAGAATTTAGTAATATGGAAGAAAGTGATGTACCAGATCCATACTACACAAACAATTTTGAAGGTGTATATAAAATGGTACAATCATCTTGTGATCATTTAATTGACTACATCGTAAAAGATGCAAATTTGAAAGAGGGGTAAAAAATTATGGAAAACAAATTCATTCCTGGTGTATTATTAGGCGCTGTTATCGGTGGCGCAGCAACATTAGCTGATAAATCAACTCGTAATTCATTAAAACAATCATTCTCTAATGTTAAAGAAGGCAAAAAATCTCAAAAACCTTCTAAAGTGAGCAGCATTAAAGATGAAGTAATGTACTGGAAAGATGTTATCGAAGAAATTCGTCGTAACAATCCAGAATTAGAACGTTCTATTAAAGATGCTAAAGACACATTTGTTAATAGAAAAAATGAACGTATTGGTAAGTAATGGAATACCAAATGGGCAATTTAATCGAATGTTGGCACTATAGCCAATGAGTAATTTAGCTATTTAAATTTAGTGAAATACTTCTAATATAATTGTCCCACTCCATTAATACGGGGGTGAGTTTAAGAATTCATTTCCAAATGAGTTCTTTCTCACTCCCTTTCTTTACAAATAAAAATAATAAATTGCATATAAAATTCGATGTCAAAGGACTAAAGGAGATTGTTATGTCAAAGAAAGAAAAAACAAGTTCCAAATTCCTTAACTCTGCAAAAGAATACGAAGAGCATAAGGATGACAAAAATAGTGATAATAAAATTAAAGTAGACCGTACATATATTGAACCTCAAGAATTTCAATCTAAGGAACCTAAGAAAGACAATCAAGTTTTCTTCTTATCGAGATTGAACAAACCTGCCAAATATACAAAGGATTCAAATTTCTTTTCATATTTAGTTTATAGAATTGGTAAAGATGACGCTTCAGGGTTAGCAGCACAAATGACGTATCATTTCGTTCTTGCGATGTTCCCTATGCTAATTTTCTTATTAACATTGTTACCATTCTTTAATATTGACCAAAGTCAAATTACAAGCATGTTAAGCAGTGCTCCATCTGAAACATCATCAATCATAAAAGGTGTTATTGGCGATGTAACGAAGAACTCAAGTGGTGGCTTACTATCTGTCGGGTTGATCTTAGCAATTTGGTCAGCTTCAAACGGTATGACCGCAATTATGAACTCGTTCAACGTTGCGTACGATGTTGAGGATAGTCGTAATGGCATTTTACTAAAACTTCTAAGTGTTGTATTTACAGTTGTAATGGGCGTTGTATTTGCTGTCGCAATGGCTCTACCAACATTAGGTTCTGCAATAAGTCATTACTTATTTGGACCATTAGGCTTAGATTCAGAAGTGAAATGGATATTCAATTTAATAAGAGTGGTATTACCACTTATCATCATTTTAGTTTTATTTATCGTACTCTATTCAGTAGCACCTAATGTAAAAACAAAAATTCTATCTGTATTGCCAGGTGCTATTTTTACTTCTATCATTTGGTTATTAGGATCATTTGCATTTGGTTGGTATATTTCTAACTTTGGTAATTATTCTAAAACGTATGGTAGTATCGCAGGTATCATTATTTTATTAATTTGGTTATACTTAACAAGTTTTATCATTATTATAGGCGCAGAAATTAATGCGATTATTCACCAACGTCATGTGATTAAAGGTGAAACACCAGAAGAAGCTGCATTGAAACATGATGATAATAACCAAAACCATTACAACGAAGATACAACATATGAATATAATGATCATCGTGAAATTGGTAAAGATGAAGATTATAATATTGATAAAGATGCTAAAGACAAGTATCAAGAAGATCAAAGTACGATAAAAGATAAAATCGTTAATAAAATTAAAAATAATGATTCTGAAGATAAACATTCTTAATCATTAAATTAAAGGCCAAGTGGAATTGATAAACATCATCCACCTGGCCTTTTTATAATTATTGAATTAAGTTATGTTGGAAAGCATAAATGACTGCTTGTGTTCTATCTTGAACTTCCAATTTACTTAGAATATTACTTACATGTGTTTTGACTGTTTTTATTGTGATATGAGATGCACTAGCGATCTCTTGATTGGAATAGCCTTTAGCAATTAACAATAAAATCTCCATTTCTCTTTCTGTTAGCATTTCGTATAGCTCAGCGCGTTTTTTCATTCTGTTACGCATTTTAACCAGTACCTCTGGTTCAAACACCGATTCACCATTATATGTTTTACGAACCGCTTCTGCAATATCACTAGCACTTGTAGTCTTTAATATATAACTATCTACACCAGCATCTAGAGCTCGATACACTTCTTTATCTTCAATGAAACTTGTAAGCATCACTACTTTGATGTGAGGTAAATCCTTTTTTATTTCTGTTGTCGCTTCTACCCCATCCATATCATCCATCAGTAAGTCCATTAGAATTAAATCTGGTTGTAACTCATGTGCCTTAGCAATTGCATCTTTCCCAGACTCTCCTTCTCCCACTACTTCAATGTCAGATTGAGTTGATAAGTAACTTGATATACCTATTCTAACCATCTCATGGTCATCTACAAATAATACTTTAATCGCCATACGAATCCTCCTTGTTTAATGGTGCTTTAACTTCAATACGTGTACCAGAGTCTGGTAATGATACGATATGGAATGTGGCACCAATTTCTAGTGCACGTTCACGCATATTCTTTAATCCATAGCTTTGTTCAAGTTTCTCATCTACATTAAAACCTTTACCATTATCTTGTATACGTAAAAGTAGATAATCTTGCTTATTAAATAATTCAACCGTTACTCTTGTACCATTAGAATGTCTCAAAGTATTTGAAATTGCTTCTTGTGTGATTCTGAATAAATGATCTTCTATTCCTTTTGGTACTTTAAATTCTTGGATTTCATGGACTACTTTCATTGGTACTTTCTTTTGAAGGTCAATGACTAAATCTTTAATACCTTCACCTAATGATTTATCTTTTAATCCTAGTGGTCTTAAATGAAGTAACAATGCTCTCATTTCAAGTTGTGAATCTTGAATCATTTTTTCAAGAACGGGTATTTGTTGATCTAATGGTGGTTCTAACTGTGTTTCTTTTATTGCTGATAACATCATACTTGCTGCAAATAATTGTTGGCTTACAGAATCATGCAATTCCCTAGCTAAGCGTTGTCGCTCATCTTCAATAATTTTTTTAACTTTAACATCATTCATATTATAATTTTCGTTAGTTAAATTTTGTGTTTTCATTCTTAATCGATGTAACTCTTGATTTAATGGAACGAGTGTGTGATATATTTCCAACGTCTCGCTATACAATTCAATATTTTGGTCATTAATTCCAACAGTTTCCCCTTCAATTGATCGCTCAATTTGAGTTTTAATCCAATCATTCTGTTGATTAATTTTATATGCTAAAACTGACCCTACTATAATACATAATAATATAACTATAATATTTAAAAATAAGAACACTGGAATACCGAAAATTTGTGTATAAAACATGCCTTGAAAGTAAATGATGTTGACAAAAACTTTATCAATAAATAAGAACGCCGTTAACATACTATATATCAATATCAGCATAGACCCAATAGCTCTTATATAGTGGTTCATCTATATATCACCTCTACGTCGCCAATAAATGTTGATACATAGACATTAACAGTATAATTTTCTTCTTTTGTCTTTTCTTCAACATGAATATTATTATTCTCTATCTTATATGATTTTTCATTAATATTGGCTGAACCATAAAATGCAGTAGCATGGATATTAATATTATAATTTAATGGCACAATCACTTGAACTTTACCTAATATATGTCTAACAACAATTGTATTGTTATCTTTAATATTCGCGGCTTTAGTTAAATCAATATGAATATCCCCAATTCCATGTTGTATTTGAACATCTTCCCACTTATATACGTATACGGGTGTACGTTGCTCACCAAACCATTTCTGTTTAATAAATGCTGGCGACGTAACTTCTTCTTCAGTTGCTGTTACTTTTAAAGGTTTAAATTTATAAATTAAGTACCTTACTATTAATATCAATAAAAATATAAACAATATGATAATCGTATATTTATTAGATAATAAAGTGAAGGCAATTAATAAAGTACCAATCCAAAAGGATAACAACCCTCGTACTTTATGAAAATAAATATATCCTACATAGACAAGTACGCATCCTAAAAGTAAAACGAGTAAAAAACCTATTTTTTCGAAGAATATATAATAAAAATTAGCAATAATCATTAATGCTGTAAAAACTATCAACAATTCTGTTGATATATATTTATGTGTCATGATTCGCCACCTTTCTATGCCACAGCACTCATATAATGAATTAAATGACATTCTTTTTCGATCGTCATTTTTTCTTTTGCTTGTTCACTTATTTTGGTCTCAATTTGAGCACAATATGCTTCAATTTGATTTAAATTATTTCTTAATGACGCAATTTCATTATCATGTACCTCTTCTGCACATCGAATATTATATAAATCTGCGATATCTATATATTTATTTTCTAATGCTAAAGAAATACTGTCAATTAACTTTTTAAGTTGCATTCGCTTTTCGTTTAAATAAGCTATATAATCTTCAATATCTTTCAATCTTTTGTCTAATTTCATTTTATAATCATCAATATTGTATCGTAATGATGTTTTAAATATTTTATTTAAGTAAATCTCCATGTAATTCATAGAACCACCTCACCCTTGATTAGGTTCTATTATAAAACAATTCCGAAACCATCTGTAATAGGCTCCGGAACCATATCTTGTTAGTCCTTTAGTCCTAGTCTAAGTAAAATGAATATCTTTACTATCTAAAGGATGAATATTCTTTAATCTTCAATTTTAGTTGTTAATAAAGGACCATCTTTGGTAACAATAACAGTATGTTCTATTTGCGCAACATAGCTTTTATCTCTTGTTTCAAATGCCCATTCATTTTTACCTTCAGTCACAAATGTTGCTTTAGATGAAATAAATGGTTCTACTGCAATAACAAGTCCTTCTTTTAGAAGTGTTTTATCTTTAGGATCATAGTAGTTCATGACATGATTAGGTGCTTCATGTAATGATTGACCAACCCCATGACCTGTTAGATTTTTAATAACTGTTAAATCATTTTGACGTGCTGTTGCGTGTACAGCTTTACCAATATTACTCAATTTTGTACCTGGTTTTACTTTAGCCATTGCATTTTCAAATGCCATCGTCGCAACATCACAAACTTTTTGCTTCATTGGATCACTTGCTTCTCCTACCACAAATGAAATGCCTGTATCTGCATAATAACCATTTTTCAATGCAGAAACGTCAATATTAACTAAATCACCTTCACGAATCACACGTTTTCCAGGTATGCCATGTGCTACTTCTTCATTGACACTAATACATGTCTGACCTGGAAAATTCTCATCATGAATGGGTGCTGAAATCGCATCATGTTCTTCGAATAAGACTTTAGCAATATTGTCTAACTCTTTTGTCGTAATTCCTGGTTTAGTCTCAGCTTGCATTGTGTCTCTTACTTTTGCACAAATATAGCCAATTTCTTTTAAAGCTTGTAATTCATCATCTGTTTTTACAATCATTTTTATCCCGTTCCTTTTTATTTATTATTCTATCTTATTATAGCAAAAAATTTTTGATATACTAAATATGAATGCATTGAAATGACTTTATTTTGTTTGATTAAGAAAGAGAATTTGTAAAACCGTAACTCGTTTTAAAAATTCCCTTTTCAAGGGGGACAACATTTTGAATGAAAAATGGTATAAAAATCTTATTGGTGCACGCACTATCAAGACAGGTTTAGCTACATTCTTTACGACTGTCTTTTGTATGCTATTAAATCTCACACCAATATTTGCCATATTAACTGCTATAGTAACAATAGAACCTACTGCTAAAGCCTCAATCAAAAAAGGCTATCGCCGTTTACCTGCTACAGTTATTGGTGCATTATTTGCAGTTGTATTTACATATATATTTGGCGACCAATCACCATTTGCTTATGCATTGAGTGCAACATTGACGATTTTAGCTTGTACTAAACTCAATTTGCAAGTAGGTACAACAGTGGCAGTATTAACGTCAGTTGCGATGATACCAGGTATACATGAAGCGTATGTATTTAACTTCTTTTCACGTTTATTAACTGCCTTAATTGGATTAGTTACAGCAGGTCTAGTCAATTTTATGATATTACCACCTAAATATTATAATCAGTTAGAAGATCATCTTTATGACTCTGAAGAAAAAATGTACGCCTTATTTAATCAACGGTGTCATGAATTGTTACTTGGTCGATTTCAGTCTGATAAAAGTAATAAAAAGATTATTCAAATCAGTAATTTAAACCAGAAAATCGATATGCTAACTGGCTATCAACGTGATGAGCTCACTTATCATCAGAACAAGGCTGATGATTGGAAAAAGCTAAATAAATTAACGAATAGAGCTTATACTAATCGTTTACTGATGACCCATTTAGCGAACATTATTTATTTACCTAAAGATGCACATGTATTCTTTACACCTGAAGAAAAAATGGCAATTCTAAAAATCAGTACAAGTATTAGCCAAATTCTATGTGATGGTACATTTAAACGTGAACGAAAATCCGCTTCAACACTAAAATCATCAGTGAAGCAGCTAGAAGAATTTGATCAAAATCAAATTAAAAGTCACCTTATTTATGAAATATTGTTAATCTATAAAATATTAGATCATCGTTATGCTTAAGTATTGTCAAATATAAGAAAGAAGAGGTTGCGACTCGTTATAAAAGTCGCAACCTCTTCTTTTAAATTATTTACTTTTATTTGCACGATCTATTAAAACTTGTTTGGCTGCTTCTTCTTCAGTATTATCTAATTCTTTTGGTTCAAATGGGATGCCTTTTCTTTCGCAAGCTTTCTCCAATAAATAATCAGTTACTTCATGGTTTTTAGGTAAAATTGGACCATGTAAATAAGTTCCTAGTAAATTCTTATAGTGGATCCCCTCTTTACGATCCGTATCATTATTACCATAGCCATGTGTCACTCGACCTAGGGTACCAAATTGGTGATAAGTTCTTCCCCCGTGATTTTCAAAACCAACAATTGTCCCGAACGTATCACTTTCGATAATGATATCACCAGTTAATCGGTCTTCTCTTGATTCAGTATAGAAATCTAAAATACCTAACCCATCTAACTCTGTACCATCTGGTGTAATATATTTAGTTCCTAGAAATTGATATCCGCCACAAATAGTTAATCCAGGCATTCCATCCTCGATAGCTTCTTTTAAAGGCGTTTTAATTTTACTTAATTGTTTTGTAGCAAGTGATTGTTCACGGTCACTACCACCGCCAATAAAGAAGATGTCACAATCATCAAATGTTACACCCTCTGTTTCATTAATTTCTACCACATTCACTTTAATGTTTCTTTTTTTAGCTCTTATTTTTAAGGCGATAATATTGCCAATATCACTATATAAATTTAATTTATCGGACATAAAATGATAAATCGTTAATTCGTGCTTCATTATGATTGTCCTCCTTCAAAAGAACGATTCAATTGTTCGAGCATCGGTGATAATGAAGTATAGTTTGGAATCGCTACTGTAAACCCTGTAAAGTCCATTGTTTTAGCAGTTGCTTTATATATATCTCTTTCGAGGATTACAGGTACATCCACTTCAGCTAATTTTAATCTTAGTTGTAATTCTTCAGCACGATTACCTGTAACAATAATAGCTTCAATATCTTGATTACTCAATTTTTCAAAGTCCGCATCATAGATCCATGACGTATCTCTACCATCTGCAGCATTGTCATTTAAACTAATAACATATACTTTACGTCCTTCTAATTGTTCACCTACTGATAAACTTGCATTCATCCCAGCTGGGTTTTTAGCTAAATTAATCATCGCTTCTTTTTGATTTAATGAAAAATATTGCATACGGCCATTGTCAGATGTATAAGTTTCAAATCCTTTTTGAATAGAAGCATCATTTAATCCTAATTCTCTTAATACTGTATAGGCTGCAAGTGCGTTGTATGCATTAAAATCACCAGCAATTTTCATATTAAATGTGGCATCTCCTATATTTAATTTAAGGAATGGTGATGTTTCGAAGGAAGATACTTCATATTTAGGTTGTTCACGTTTGAAGCCACATTCACAATGATAATGTCCAATTTGATTATAATGTATGTAATCATATTTAAGTAAACGGCCACAATTTGGACAATATCTACTTTCATTCATTGTACTTTGTTCAAATTCATGAGCATGTGCTTTCATGCCATAGTAAATACGAGTCTCACTTGCTATTTTAAGTCGACTTACAAACGGATCATCCGCGTTTAATAATAATTTTATACCTTTATCACTAATTGATTTAGCAATATTATTTACCATAATATCAATTTCACCAAAACGGTCCATTTGATCTCTAAAGAAGTTGGTAAATACCATCATAGATGGCGTTACTTCTTTAAGTACTCTCGGTATAGAGCCTTCGTCTATTTCAATAATGGCGATTTTAGTTTGCTTTGTTGTTTGCATAATAAAGGCAGACGTAATACCTGCTGCCATATTAGCACCTTCATTATTATGAATAATATCAATTTGATTAGCCTTTAATGTATGTCCAATTAAGTTAGATGTTGTTGTTTTCCCGTTTGTACCACTTATGAAGACAATATCATCAACTTGTTCTGATAATTTTCTTAATATATTTTGATCCACTCTACGTGCGATTTGACCTGGTAAGTCAGTTCCATTTTTACCCACGGCTCTACTTGCCTTGCGCGCTAACTTCGCTAAATGGGTTGCAGTCCATTGTCTCATTTGTTTCCTCCCTATTACTATTCACTCGCATAATTATAACATGCAGAGGGTATAACTAAAAAGATTCTCAATTAAAAAGATAAAAATGCACTCCAGATTATAATAATTATTATTTACGAATGAGAATAAATTTGTTATACTCAATTTAGTCAACAGAGAAAGAAAATGAAAATTTTCATATGAGGTGAATATTATGTTAAACAAAGAATTATTAGAAGCATTAAATGAACAAATGAATCACGAGTATTTTGCTGCTCACGCATATATGGCTATGGCATCTTATTGCGATTCTCAATCTTACGAAGGATTTGCAAACTTCTACATTCAACAAGCTAAAGAAGAAAGATTCCATGGTAAAAAAATCTATGATTATATAAATGATCGTGGGGGTCATGCAAAATTCACTGCATTACCAGCACCTAAAGTAGACTTCAGTTCTATATTAGAAACATTTAAAGATGGTCTAGCTCAAGAACAAGATGTTACAAAACGTTTCTACAATTTATCAGAAATTGCACATAAAGATAAAGATTATGCGACAATTTCATTCTTAAACTGGTTCTTAGACGAACAAGTTGAGGAAGAATCAATGTTCGAAACTCATATTGATTACTTAAATCGTATTGGTGACGACTGTAACACTTTATATTTATATGAAAAAGAATTAGCTTCTCGTACATTTGACGAAGAATAATTCAAAATAACTCGTTAGATCACTGATCATCGACAGATGGACTGTCAATTAACCTAAAAAGGTAATTGATAGTCTTTTTTGTTGATTTTCAAACATATTTTTTCCATACACATTTCCAAATAAGAAAGGTTATAAGTGTTAACCCTTTCCCTTTTACTATCCATTATCGCTTTGATATATTAAAATATATTTTATGATCATAGATAGAAAGGAGCGATACAATGAGTGAGAATGCATTTGTTGCATTAGACTTTGAAACTGCTAATGGAAAACGTACTAGCATCTGTTCAGTAGGTATGGTTAAAGTCATTGATAATCAAATTACAGAATCTTTTCATACGCTAGTGAATCCAAATGATTATTTTTCTGAACAAAATATTAATGTACATGGTATACACCCAGAAGATGTAGTATCTGCTCCCAATTTTTCATATGTATATCCTTATATGATGCAGTTTATTGATCAACTTCCAGTCGTTGCGCATAATGCTGCATTTGATATGAATGTACTCCACCAAAGTATTCAAGACATTGGGCTTGAAACACCTCATCTTACTTATTTTTGTTCATATCAATTAGCTAAACGAACAGTACAATCACATCGATATGGCTTAAAACACATGATGGACTATTATCAGCTAGATTTCCATGGACATCATGACGCGTTGAATGATGCGAAAGCTTGTGCAATGATCACATATAGATTATTAAAACATTACGATGATTTACCAAGCATGCTCAATATCTATGGTAAAGATTTAAAAGATAAAGGCTAATAATGTAGTTATTATCTAACATTACTAGCCTTATATAAAATCATATATAGTCATATTGCGATAAGCTGATTGTTCTAGGTTACCTACTGTAACACCTATTAATCGTATCGGTACATCAGGATCTTTCAAATCAGTATAAAGTGAATAGGCAAGATTATAAATATCTGTTTCTGAATTAACTGGATCCCTTAAACTGGTTTGCTTTGATAATGTCTCAAATTGATAGGTTTTAATTTTAACCGTAACGGTTTTACCTGATTTTTGTAATTTATTTAATCTTTCCGCCGTTTTTCCGGATAATTCCCAAACCTTTCTTAAAATCTCATCATCATCATTAACATCTGTCGCAAAAGTACGTTCTGTTCCAACAGATTTTCGTATACGGGTCGATTTCACCTCATTATGGTCAATACCTCTTGCTTTATTGTATAAACCCCTACCTCTTTTTCCAAATAAACGTATTAATTCAAATTCATCCTTATTATATAAATCTTGGCCATTAAAAATTTGATTATCATGCATGACCTTTTCAGATGCTTTTCCAACACCTGGAAATTCACCAATATCCAAATTCATTAAAATATCATGTACATTATTATAATCTATCACTGTAAGGCCATTAGGTTTATTCATACCACTTGCCAATTTCGCTAAAAATTTATTATAAGATACTCCCGCTGACGCTGTTAATTCAGTTTGTTCTAATATATCTCTTCGTATAAAATTAGCTATTTTAGAAGCTGGTAAATCAGGTCTCACTAGATGTGTAATGTCTAAATAAGCTTCGTCTAAAGATAATGGTTCTACAATTTCAGTATAGCTGCGAAATATGTCCATAATTTTCTTAGAAGCTTCTCTATAAGCATCAAAGCGGCTCGTTACATAATAACCATTAGGACATAGTTTATGTGCTTGTGACATAGGCATGGCCGAATGTACACCATATTTTCTAGCTTCATAAGATGCTGTAGAAACGACACCCCTGTTACTTGCCTTTCCTCCAACAATAACCGGCTTCCCTTTTAGTTTCGGATTATCTCTCATTTCAACCTGCGCAAAAAAGTAATCCATGTCGATGTGAATAATTCTTCTCTCTTCCATTGTTTCACCACACTTTCATTTTTTAGTTTTATCTTACTTTTATTATGAACTACATCGTTACTAAAGTAACGAGTTTCTAGGAACACTCATGACTTGATT
>ERZ1023492.111-NODE-111-length-24710-cov-17.810180_pt1 | contig 24710 bp, 27 predicted proteins | sample MGYA00380541_ERZ1023492 | MGnify/ENA primary metagenome ERZ1023492 (study PRJEB33173, sample SAMEA4830351) | metagenome | study: EMG produced TPA metagenomics assembly of the PRJEB25223 data set...
TTTGTTAATAACATTTAAAATATTTTATTAAATATGAGAGTGTCCAGAAAATAACCATTTTCTGTACACTCTCTTTTTATACCTAGATATATAGCTAGTATACATATTTTAGTGTTCAATAACCCAATAGGAAATCTATGTTCATAAATATAGTTAGAATTAAGTTATGGTACAATGAAAATGCATATAGGAGGTTTGTATTTTGAAAATAGGTTATGCAAGAGTGTCAACTGGTTTGCAAAATTTGAATTTGCAGGAAGATCGATTAAATCAATATGGTTGTGAAAAAATATTTAGCGATCACATAAGTGGATCAAAAAGTAAACGTCCTGGTTTAGATAAAGCCATTGAATTTGCGAGGTCAGGAGATACGATTGTTGTTTGGAGACTAGATAGACTAGGCCGTAACATGGAAGATTTAATCACATTAGTTAATGAACTTAATAATCGAGGCGTGAGTTTTCATAGTTTAGAAGAAAATATAACAATGGATAAATCAAGTTCTACAGGACAATTGTTATTTCATTTATTCGCAGCATTTGCAGAATTTGAACGTAATTTAATTTTAGAACGTTCTTCAGCGGGGCGAATTGCAGCTCGTGCTAGAGGACGTTATGGAGGTCGACCCGAAAAATTAAATAAACAAGATTTGACTTTACTTAAAACACTTTATGATAATGGAACACCAATTAAAACTATTGCAGAGCAGTGGAAAGTTTCACGTACAACAATCTATCGTTATCTCAATAAGTTAAATAACCAAGAAAATAAAGGGAAATAAAAATATTACTAAATTTTAAGAAAGCTAAGAATCAGACAGGATTACACCCTAATCATACAAATGAGGTTATTGAAATTACAATAACTAGAACGTATGATTAGGGTGTATATTAATTATGAGGTGGAAATCAATGATTGTTGGTTATGCAAGAGTATCATCTATAGACCAAAATTTAGAAAGACAGCTAGCTAATTTGAAAACATTTGGCGTAGAGAAAATATTTACAGAGAAACAATCGGGAAAGTCAGTAGAAAACAGACCTATATTTCAAGAAGCACTTAACTTTGTGAGAATGGGCGATAGATTTGTAGTAGAATCCATTGATCGCTTAGGTCGTAATTATGATGAAGTGATTAACACAGTTAATTATTTAAAAGATAAAGAAGTCCAATTGATGATTACTAGTTTACCGATGATGAATGAAGTCATTGGCAATCCTTTATTAGATAAATTTATGAAAGACTTAATCATCCAAATATTAGCAATGGTTTCAGAACAAGAACGAAATGAAAGTAAACGTAGACAAGCACAAGGTATTAAAGTTGCGAAAGAAAAAGGGGTATATAAAGGACGTCCTTTACTCTATGCACCGAATGCTAAAGATCCTCAAAAACGTGTTATTTATCATAGAGTTGTAGAAATGTTAGAAGAAGGTCAAGCAATTAGTAAAATTGCGAAAGAAGTAAATATAACAAGGCAGACAATTTACAGAATTAAAAAAGATAATGATTTGCTTTAATAAACCTTGTTTCAACGCAAATGAGATCATCTCATAGCATCCTAGAAATCACTATAATATTTTATTAATAAAATAAAAAAGAGAGCAAACACGCTCTCTTTTTTTACTTTACATAATAGGACGTTATCAGTATTAGATAAACATTTTTTGTAGTAAACTTTTTTTACGTTGTTTTAAAATTTCCATTTCCGTTGTTTAATTATCAATCAAATTATTAATTTTTTATATTTTCTTTAACCTTTTCAAAATAAGGTTCATTAAGATGATTAATATCTAAATGTTCTATTTGTATTGTGGTATGTGATATTCCATATTTTTCTTTTAATAAATCTTCTATTTCATTTATAACCACAAAAGCATCTATACTACTTCTACTATCTAGAATAACATGTGCACTTAAAGAATATTGATCTGTTGTAATTTCCCATAAATGGAATTCATGCACATCGATAACGTCAGGAATGGATTTTATTGCTTCTATAACATTGTCTGTATCTAATTCTTGTGGTACAGCTTCCATCAACACCATCCAAGCATTACGCATAATTTTATAACCACCCCTAAAAATAATGATTGAAATGGCCATACTTAAAATAGGATCGAATAATTGTATACCTGTGAAATGTATTAGTAACACTGCTAAAATGACACCTACTGAATTTAATAAATCTCCAACAAAATGCCATAATGCACTTTGTACATTGATATTCTGTTCATTCTTTAAAGAACGCATTAATATAACTGTCAACACAATATTTACAATTAAACCAATTATTGCTATGACAAGCATTAACCCACTTTCAACTTGCTTAGGATAAACTATACGTATGATCGCCTCGTAAAAAATACCAATAGAAATTACTGATAGTGCTAAACCATTTAAGAATGCTGCTAATATTTCGAAACGTAAGTAACCATAAGTAAAACGTGCTGTTGGTTTACGACTTGCAAAGTAAATAGCCAGCATTGATAATCCGAGCGCAAGTACGTCACTTAACATGTGAAAGGAATCTGACAATAAAGCTAAAGAGTTGGATAATATTCCTCCTGTAAATTCTACAATTGTAAAAAATAAAGTGATTAATAACGTTGCCCATAGTGTTACTTTAGATTGTTTTTGGACTTTACTGTGTTCTACATGGTGAAAGTATGTTTGTTTCATATACCTATTCCTCCTTTTTATTTTCCATAAGTGATATTTGCACCTAAATGACCAGCAATAATAAGTATTACAAATCCGATAATCGTCAATACAACTGTCGCACCTGTACATAATTTTTTATATTTTATAAACCACATACTACCTATTTGGGTTGATGTTGCAAACCCATATGTTATAAGTGAAGCTAAGGCGAATGTTTCATGTAAATGTACTAATTTTTCAACATGTTGCATCCCATAATGTTGGATAGCAAATGCCTCACCACTGTCTCCAAGCATGTAACTTATAATTCCCAATACCATACCTGTAGTAAGGAGTATGGTTAATGTTATAGATAAATTAATTTTCTTCAAAAACAAATGTAGAATAGAGATAATAGTTGCTAATGACAATAATGCAATTGGAAAGTGAATAAATAATGGATGTAATGGCATGTTGTTCAGCTCCTCTAATTTCTTTTTCTTAATGATTTAAATATAGAGGATGAAACTGAAATGAAACTGAAATTTTTATAATTTTATAATAAAAGTTGTACCTTGTCTTACTATAGACTTTACTTCAATAGTTCCATGATATTGCTTAACAATATTATATAAAAGTGCTAATCCAATACCTGAACCTTTCTGATTTTGATTAACCTGATAAAAACGTTTAAAAATATGTTGTTGTTCCTGTTCTGGAATACCAATACCATTATCTGATACTTCTATTTGTAATCCATTAAAATTCTTGAATGCACTAACACTCACTTTAGTATTATCAGTGTTATGACGATAAGCATTTTCCACTAAAATATTAATAATTTGCTTAGCATGTAATGAATGTATAGTAAATATTAAGTGTGACTTATAGCGTGTTTCTATCGTTGATTGATAGACATGCTCAGCCGTTCGAATTACTTCATCAAAACTTTTAGAAACATTGATAGGTACTACTTCATTTTTCACATTAGTATCAATTAACATAGATTCGATGAGTTGTTGCATATATTGTGCTTCCGTTTTCATTTGTTGCAACGTTTGCTTACTTTCCATGCTTATATTATGACCTTCAATCATTTCTAAATATTGTGTACTCAATAAAAAAGAAGCTATTGGTGTTTTCATTTCATGAGATGCATTTTGCACAAACAGTTGTTGCTCATTCATTAGTTGTTCATAAGCTTTTACTGATTGTCGAGCTAAATAATATGTCAGCATTACCATTAATATAAACGCAAAAACAAATCCAATCGTTAGTACGTTAACTAACACTTGCTTCGTTTCATAGAAATCCTTAACATTTGCCAAACTATATAATATTCGCTGATTTGAAATTACTTTTTTCCTAACATCGAAAATACCTTTATTACTTTTATCAATATTATTTTTTTCTTTTCTAATAAATTTTTTTTGAAGCTCTCTTATAGAGAAAGGAGTATGATTACTTATAACCTTATGCTTTTTTACAATAAAATAATCGTGCCCTTGATTCACATTGTCATGCTGTTCTATGGCATGTTTTATACTGGTTATTTGATTTTCTGCTGTTTCATTAATTTCTTTATTGATGTTAAAATTAAATATAAAAATAATAAAAACGAATAATACAATCAACAATAAGGTTAATAATGCTACATACTTAATAAAACTTTTTCCAAAATGTTTTTTCACTAATCACTCACTTCCAATTTATATCCAATATTACGTATATTTTTAATTTTTAGAGAAGCTCTTATTGCTTTTAATTTACTTCTAAGTAGTTTAACTAATACATCTACATTATTACTTGTTACTACTTGATCAATATTCCAAATTTTTTCAATAATTAAATTTCTTGGTACTACTTCATACAAAAATAATAATTCTAATAATTGATATTCTTTTAGTGTTAAGTCAATAATTCTCTGGTTAATGGTAAATTGATGCTGATTATAGTGATATGTTATATTTCCTATCTTTTTAGTATTTTGTTGCATAGTTTGTGTCCTAGAGAAACGTTTAACGTTTGCCAGTATACGTGCTTCTAATTCTTCAAATTCAAATGGTTTTGTTAAATAATCATCCGCACCTATATTTAACCCTGAAACTTTATCAGCAGTCTGTGATTTAGCGGTTAACATAATAATGGGAATATTTATATTTTTATCTCGTATTTCTTTAATAATTTCAAGTCCGCTACGCTTAGGTAACATCCAATCCACTAATAAAATATCATAAGAAGTATCTGATAAGTATTCCATTACTTCAATACCATTTCTAAGCCAATGCACTTGATATTTTTTTAGCCTTAACATTTTTTGGATTAGCTCCCCTATAAATATATTATCTTCAATTAAAAGGATTTTCATATTATCTCTTCCCAATCATTATTATTTTTTCTATTTTGCATTTCTCTACACTATGATGTTATAATACAATTAACGAATAGAAAGTCCATAGATATACACCGAGCCCCAACCTATTGCCGTAGGTTGGGGCTCTTTATGTGATATGGATAGTCGCCTATTTATTGTGCTGATTTAGCCAATAGGTAAACCAAGCTACAATACATCCAGTTATCACAGGTGCAATAACCGTTACGAATAAAAAGTCCACAGATGCTCACCTCCTTCCATAGTAATTTCGCCTATGGAAGTTAAGGCGACTCCATTATTATATCATCTATGAATGTACAAGCATATGTACTTCCGATAAATAAAGTTAAATTATGTTAACTAACACACAAGGGACAAACACTGTTAGATCAGCGTTTGTCCCTTGTCGTTCGGATTATAGGTTATTCATCTTTTATACATTACCCTAATGACACGTTTTCATGCATTTTCATTTTAATTGATTATCTATAAATATACCTTAGATCATGTCTTTCAAGGATATCAAATGCTTATACATATATTTGTTTAATAAATTTTAAATTACACTATCTATTATTTTTTTTAATAAGTTTACTGTGTTAAAATTCTACTGTACGATTAAATACATATTAAGGAGTGCTTTTATGAAAACAACTAAAATTTTAGGTACAACAACATTAGCAGGCGCTTTATTATTCACAGGTGTAGGAGCAACTCATTCTAACGAAGCACATGCAGATACACAAGAAATCACATTACCAACACCTTCTGAATGGCAAACACAACATGATAAATTGGTACAAGCTAAAGCAGAACACCCTAACCAAGGTGGAGAAGGTGGCGGACCTGGTGCTATTACTAGTTACGACAAAAGTTATGAAGAATATATTCAAAAAAACTTAGATTATGAAAGAAAATATGAAACTGTAGATTTTAAAATACCTCAAGAAGGTAAAGCATATTTAAATGGTCAAAATAGTGATAATTCTAATAATCAACAATTATCTCAAAATAACGATCAACAAGCTCAAAATCAAGCAACTGATAACACTGTAAATACTCAAAATAACGACCAACAACAAACTCAAACTACTGATAATAACACTACAACTCAAACTAATACTCAAGAACAAGCTAAAGTTTTACCAGAAACTGGTGAATCATCAAACACTACAATCTTAACAATAGTTGCATCAGTATTATTAGCTGCTGGTTCATTATTAGTATTTAGACGTACTTCTAAATCGAACAAATAATAATTAATTATAAAAAGAGCACAAAGCGAAGCTTTGTGCTCTTTTTATATCTTCAAATCCCATAAATTTAACATCTTAAAAATTATAAGAGTAATTTTGTTATACTAAAAAAGCACTTCCTGTGCATGAAAGGAGGTGTGCATATGGCGTTAACGATACTTTCACTTGTTGGAACATTTATCTTATCTGTTATCGCTGGTGTAGTTGCGAACTACATTACAGATAACCTAAAAAAGATAAATAAAAAACCCCACTTTGCTTTGGTCGGCAGTGGGGTTTTTTGCATATGGCGAACCATACTTCACTTGTTATTTTCAGTATAGCTTTTAGGGAGGTATTTGTAAATTACAATATCTAAAAATATAGAAGTAATTACCTGAATATAAGGATTGATTGTTTACTAATGATTTTCAGCGTAAAAAAACTATCCATAAATTCTTCAATTTTATGGATAGTTTTTTTGTTTATCGATTAAACATATTTTAAAACTTGATCTGCAATTTTAGCGATTGTATTCGCAATACCAAATCCCATGTCTACCCAATCTTGTTTGACATGTAAACCTGAATTTACAGCATTATGTAATGATTCAACGATACCTGACATCAATATTCACCCCTTTGTATAAATTATAAATATAATCTTATATAAAAATAACATTTATTACATGGTTTTGTAAATAGGATTTACATTATTTTAACACAGCATAGCATGTGAAATATATTTTTATCAGAATGAGTATTTTCTTACTCATTCTTCCCAATCAACTTGAAGTTGTTTTAAAAAAGCTTCTCGATCTTTTTCAAGCTGTGGGTCATATTTCTTTTCTCTTCTCATAAGTCCTTTCTTCTAACCATTTTGGTGTTTTTTCCCGATTTATCATGTGTTTGGTTTTACCTGAAACTGTCATTTCCGGTTGTCTCTTGGAGTGAATACGTTTCTCAGCATCAAACGTAAACTCTAGCCATTCAATTTTGCGACCTTTTTTTGCCTTTATTTTATTGATATTAAGATTGTTAAAAATAAAACCTAACTCTTTAATGATAGGGACTAATACTTTTTGATTAATATGTGTCATACGGTAACTATTAGGAATATCTAGTCGCTCTCTAAAATCCTCAATTTGAATTTTGAAATAGCCTGTGTGTTTATATTGTTTTAATAACCTAAACATATTTTTAGAGTATGTTGATTTAAGGTGTGTCATTTCTTTCAATTCAAACTTAGTAAAATCAGCTGTTATTTCATTTAAAACGTGCTTTAATTTAGGGTTAATACTAACAATTAATTCTTGTTCATCAACATCAACTTCATATCCTGTAAACAATACAAATTTTTTGAAAGATAGGCCACTTCTTTCAGTATAAGTTAAAGTTAACATCTTATCGTATACATGTTCTAAATCTTTAACAAAACGTTTTAGGGAACTATGATAGTAATTACTTAAGTGACGTAACTCCTCAAAAGGGATAGTTAATTCTTTTATATCTTGTTCTTTTAACTTATTACAAAGACTAAAAAATATATCGATTTCTGTGCTGGTAAACTTACGTAAAGGAACTAAATTCATTTCATTTTGATAGACAACAGTTTCTCCAGACATGTTTATAAACCCTCCTAAGCAGTAAACAAAAATTAGGACACTTAAAAAATAATAGGTCTCTTAATAGTATGTAAACACTTTAATTTAAAACTATAATAGCATCAATTTAACTACAAAGGCAACTTTTTTAAAAAAAGTTGCCTTTGTCAGCTCAAACCTCTTGTCGCTCTAAGGCTCAAACAATACTTATAAAGGTCTTAAAAAGATTTATAAAAAGATATTAAAAAGTTCGAGGCAATTTGCCCCGAACAAATTCAAAAGACAAAAAGGAAACCAACCACATTTGTGGTTGGTTTTTATTATTTAAAAAAGCAATAAGTGATATAACTTTAATGCATTATTCCAATTGCTTTATTGACATTGAGCCTCTGAACCCTTAATAAACCCTAAAACTGTCGACTCGTCGGTTTCATAGCTCACGCTATCCCGACATTCGTCGAAACAGTTTAATTAAGGGTTCTTCTCAATGCTCAATAAATTTTCTCGGCATAAATGCGTATATATATATATTTTTTTTAATTAAATTAGGAAATATTAAAAGTAAAGACAAAATGTTTTTACTTTTAAAGTAAATTTTAAAAGACTTTTTTAGAATGTAGTGTTAAAATTAAAATAGTTTGTTAGGTAAAAAATCTTTGTCTTTTTGATCTCATGTACATTTGTATTGTGTACATGAGATTTTTGTTATAATTTTAAATACCTAGTTTATTATTTGATTTATATGAAGTGTTTAAAAAAGTTGCTATCGGAAATATAATCTTATTTCCGATAGCAACTTTTTATTTTAAATCTAATTTAAGCTTTATACAGCCTCTTTATTTAGAAATATAACCCATTCTATTATTATTAACTTAAATGCTCTTATAAGCTCTTAAAATGGCATATATAAGCATGCCAAAGAATACATAAGGGACTAAATAAAATACAATGATCAGATAACGCCATGCTGAATGACCGGTTTTAAGGACGTGATTAATCCATTCGTAAAAATGTTGCACACCTAACCAGTCACCTAAGGGACTTAAAACTAAAAATGCGACCATCACTAAGGCAATGATAAAAAACATTGCTGTAATACCTTAAGTGGTTTGGGCCAGCTTGTTGGGGATAATCCCCAAGCCCCTTATGTTTTGCTAACGCAAAAAAAGAGTGGCTTAAACACTAGCCACTCTATGAAATATAAGTCCTAGTACAAAAACTAAAAAATAAGCTAACCCTCCGATAAAAAATGCAAATTGGACACTACTATAATCTACAATATATGAAATTAGTAATGTACTTATAGAAAAACTAAAACTGTATACCATATTATTTAAAATATAAGTATTAGTAAGTTGTGTGTTAGTTAACTTTAATTGAATGACAGAATGTAAAATAATAGATCTAATTTCATCTAAAAGTCCGAATATAAAAGAAAAAACTAAAGCTATATATATATATTTGTGTAAGCCAAAACTTATATTTAATATTCCTATGAAAATAGGTAAGTAAATAACAAAGAAAATTGTTCTTTTCTGAAAAAAAGAATCTTTAAAATTAACCATTATTCCTGCAAAAATTAAACCTAGAAAAAATGTAGCGTTAATCATTCCGAACCAGAATGTCTCTACTTTTAAAAATACTTGAATATATATTAGTAAAATAGCAGCTACCCAAACGCTGTGTGCAAAGGATTCTATAAAGGTTGAACTGTTTAAAAAAATACTTTCTTTATTTTTGAAATTTATAGAGAGCATTGTGAAAAATGACTTGTGCAAAGTTTCTTTTTGAGTATCATGCTCAATAGTAACATTTATTAAATAAATGAATATTACTGAAATAATATAGCAAAAAATAGTTAGAATGACTAAATTAATATTCCCAATTAATGATAGCAATATACCACCTAATGACCAAGAACCGACTTGTACAATGTTACTCATAGTATTCATTTTTGCATTTGCAATTGTTATATTTGTATCATCTTCTAACAAGGGAATCATAGAGTTCTTTATTGGATTTGTAAAACCATCAAACAATGAATTCATAAATATAAAAAAATAGAGATAAGGCAAAGGTATATTATTCATATATATTATAAATAATATAAATAGCATCATTATGATTTTCAGACATTGAAACAGTAACAAAATACTTCTTTTTGATAAATATTGGTATATATAGGGAGATATTATTCCACTAAAAAATATCCCTGTAGTTATTATTATTGGAACAAGAGCTGGCCCAGTAGCATTTTTAGTTTGTTGATATATATACATTAAAATTCCGACAACATATATAACATCACCAATATTCGCCGATAATTGGCTCAAAAAAAGATAATAAAAATTATTACTATGTTTTTTTTTCATGTATATACCCCTTGATTTATCTGAATTATTAGAATATTATAACATTATATTCTTTAGAAGAATATATTATATTATAAACAAAGGTGGAGATATTATGAGTAAAGATACGAAGAAGAATATTTTACGTTATAAAAAAGACTACCTTAATGAAGATTCACGAGACATTAGAAAACCTTTAAGAATGCAAATTCATACAAAAGAAAAATAGTTTATGTTTAATGGGAGGATATACTTCCCATTATTTTTAACTAATGAGGGGGCAATTAGTATGATAGAAAACTTCAATCTACCATATCTTAATAATTCTCATATTAAACAAAATATAAACGAACTTTATGACTTTACAAAGGAAGAATACGGAACAAATTTAGAAGAAGATGCGAGCTTAAAAGAAAAATATTTTGAAGCTATAAATAATTTGCAATCTGTTCAAGTCCCATATAGTAAAGAGGAAATTATTATCTCTTTTGAAGATAAATACTTACAAAATTCATTATTAGATTTAAAAATGATTGATCAAGAAGATTTAATAAATAATAAACACATCTTTAATAGTGAAGAACAAGAAGAAACGCGTAATAGAATTAAAAAAGCATTACAATTAATAAAATCACTACATAGAGATTTATATGAACTAATTGAAATCATTGTAGGTTCTTTTTTAATTTTAAGAAAAGAAAATTTTGGAGGGGGATCAGTTTCTAATATTCTTGGAATGATTTGGTTAAATCCACAAAATGATTGGAATATCATTGATTGTGCAGAAGCAATCTATCATGAATTTATACATCAAAGTATTTTTTTAGATGATATGGTAAATTCCATTTTTCCAGATGCCAACGCTTGTGATCAAGAAGAAGCATTAGTTACTTCTACTATACTAAAAAGAAAGAGACCATTGGATAGATCTTTTCATGCTGCTGGAGTATCATTAGGTGTTATGCATTTATATTATTTGCTTCATGATAAAGAAAAATCTTATCAACATTATGATGATTTTAAACAAACAATTGAAGAACTTAATGATAAAACTCAATTTTTAGATGACCATGGCATATATACACTACAAGAATTTAACAAGTATATAGTAAAACCAGATTATGAAGTTATAACAAAATTACTAAAATCTAAAGATGATGTTGCATAATTTATACAGTCGAACTACCTATAATGCTTAATTATGAAAACCAATTCACAAATGCTGCTACTGGCAAAGTTGACGATTGATTATCTGTAAGTGTTTCAGGAGAGAATACAGGTGCATTTGCATTCAATACCATGTATTCTGAAAGTCCACCATCTACTGTAGCACCTAAGGCATGTGATTGTTCATCGCTTTTAGGTTTTCCATCTAGCCACTTGGTAAACATATGTGAAGTAACACGATCATCTTTTTTAAATTTGGTAACTTTTGAGCCGATTTCTACAACTATTCCTGAAGCATCTGAAACAGGAATAAACGGAAATTTTAATAATTCAGGCGTATATATACCTTCGACAATTGCAGTATCTCAATAATTAAGTGATACAGAGTTAACTTTAATTAAAATTTGATCTTCTGTAATTCGGGTTTCTCTAGTTCAACTTGTTTAAGGTTATCTAAACCAAATTTTTCTAATTGCCATGCTTTCACTATTAAAACTCCCTTTTATTAGTATTATGGAAAAATTTGCAAAACAATCAAATCGTCATATTATTAAACGACGATATATAAGTATGAAAAAAGAACTAAATTATAGTTCTTTTTTCAACTACTTTACGTATATTTTTAATGACTTGCTCATTCCTCTTTTAAATAATACCCTGAAACCATAAGCTTTACGTACTATTTTTAAAATCGAAATCAATTTGCACAATTGATGAAAAATTTTAAAAGTTAGTAATCAATTAAACAAACGTATGTGGTTCATTATAAGTTTGTTTAATTGATTAATCGTTTGCGATTGATTATTCTTTAATGAGAATAGGAGTGATTAAATTGATTGATGATGAAATGAAATTGGCACATCAGCTATGCTTTTCTGCTTATAATGTTAACAAATTATTCAGCAAATTTTATGAAAAGCAATTAAGTCAATTCGGTTTAACTTTTTCTCAATATCTAGTGCTATTAACCTTATGGGAAGAAAACCCTCAAACTTTATTAGCCATTGGTAAAAAGTTGAATCTAGCAAGTAATACCCTAAGCCCATTACTAAAAAGACTTGAGCAAGCTGGATGGGTTCAAAGAAATAGAGATGAAAGCGATAAACGTAACCTTATCATAACTTTAACGATAAAAGGTCTAAATGAGCAAGAAGCAGTACATGAAGCTATTGCTAAATGTGTTTCTTCACAATTTGATGTAGATGAATATATGAAAGCCAAAAGTATTATGGATAATTTAGAAGAAACGTTGAAAACTATTACAAAGGATGATTCAAATGAAACAATATGATGTCGTATTTTTAGGTAGTGGACACGCAGCTTGGCATAGTGCGCTGACTTTAAACAAAGCGGGGAAATCGGTTGCTATTGTCGAAAAAGATCGTATAGCAGGTACTTGTACAAACTATGGGTGCAATGCCAAAATTTTATTGGAAAACCCTTATGAAGTACTAGAGCAAGCTTCACACTATCCCAACATAATAAATACTGAAGCATTATCAGTGAATTGGGAAAACCTTATGTCTTATAAACATAAAATCATTGACCCTATGGCAAATACTTTGAAAGGTTTATTTGAACAACAAGGTATAGATATTATTGAAGGGGCAGGAAAACTATTAGATGAGCATCACCTCTTAGTAGATGACGAACAATATTATGGTGAAAACATAGTTATTGCAACAGGTCAACACAGCAATAAGTTAGATATTGAAGGGTCTGAATATACGCACGATAGTAGAGACTTCTTATCCTTAAAGCAAATGCCAAATAGTATCACATTTATAGGTGTAGGTATTATTAGTATTGAATTTGCTAGCATAACCATTAAATCTGGTGTAGAAACTCATATGATTCATGTTGACGATGAACCGCTCAAAGGTTTTTATTCAGCACATATTGCTAAATTAATGGACAAATTGGCAACAGAAGGAGTTCAATTCCATATGAATGAAAATACTACTGTAATTAAAAAGCAAGGTGACAATTATACTGTATCAACAGAATCAGGATTAGAGATTACTACTAACTATGTGTTAGATGCTACTGGACGTAGACCAAATGTCAACGGTATTGGACTTGAAGAAGCTGGCGTTAATTTCACTACTCGAGGTATACAGGTAGATGAATATTTACGTACAAATATCCCTAATATTTATGCTAGTGGGGACGTTTTAGATAAAATTATTCCTAAATTAACACCTACTGCAACATTTGAATCTAACTATATTGCTGCGCATATTTTGGGTATGAATAAAAACCCTATTAACTATCCTGCAATACCTTCAGTTTTATATACACTACCAAGATTGTCTAATATTGGAGTTTCTGTAGATGAAGCTAATACTAGTGAGGACTATAAAGTGATAGATATTCCTTTTGGTAAACAAATGGTGTTTGAATACAAAAATGAAACTGAAGCTGAAATGACAATTGTATTAAATAATGATAAACAATTAGTGGGAGCTGCTATATATGCTGATGATGCACCAGATTTAGTTAATTTATTAACTTTCATTGTAAACCAAAAATTAACGGCTCAAGATTTAAATAAAATGATTTTTGCTTTTCCTGGATCATCAAGTGGCGTTATAGATCAATTAAAATTAGCAATGTTATAAAAGGAGTGCTATAAAATAACTAATAATATTTATGATATACAAGTTGTTAGCAAAGATGGTATTGTAGTAAAAAGACTTGCTCCCAAAGACAGTCCTAAAAAAGTAAAAACTTTATTTCAGAATTTATTATAACTAAGCATTATTAATTGAAATGGCACAATAATATAGCGTTTAATATCTAATTATGTTACTAGTAAACATATCCACAATCCTACTGAATAGAACGAAAAAAGCACAATACAAAGCTAAAGTTGATAAGAATGTACTGAAGCTATGTTTATCTATAATTGTAGTACATTTTACAATACATCTTTTTTCTTCAAAAGGGATTGGAAGACGATGATTACCATTATTCAATTTTTCCAGTTGTATTTTAAATTTTAAATAAAGTCTTGTTTTTATCATCTATAAAAATTTCTCCATGGCTAACTGGAATTCTAAAAGGAAGCATATACTTAAAAGTAAGTAATTTCATATTATTATGATTTACTCCATTAATTTGTTTTAAAAGATTTTCATCCTGTGATGTAAATTTAACTTTATTGATCAGAATCATTCCTATTTTTATTTATATTGGATACACATAACCTAAACAGATAAAACTACTTTGCATTCCTAACCTATATGATGATATACTGTGTTTAACAAAGAGAATTCCATAGGCACACCAACCCCCTCACTACCGGAAATAGTGAGGGGGTTTTTGGCGTAGCTATGTCGCCTTATTATTTGTTACGATTGTTTAGCCAAAACGTGAAAATCGCAACAATGCATCCTGAAATCACAGGTGCAATTATACTAACAAAGAGAATTGCCACAGGTCCCACCTCCTTCCATAGTAATTTCGCCTATGGAAGTTAAGGCGACTCTAGTATTATACCATCTGTGAATCTACAAGCTTATATACTTCCGATAAGTCATCTTACGTAGTATTTTAAAACAGCTTGATTTCTTATAGTACTATACTTACAGAATTATAAACCTCTATCAATGAAAAAAGAGATCTCATATATGAGATCTCTTTTTAATATCACTAAAAATTGAATTTGGCTTTATAAAACTAATATACGTAATAATTTTTATAAATATTTTGACTCTAATATTCTATGTTTGGTGCTTGGTTTACATGTTTTTGGTAACGTTTGAGTGCACAAAAACCAATAGTACTAATAAGTGTTACTATTAATAATTTTTTCACGCTTAACATTCCTTTTTAGCATTGTATTGTAGTCTACTTATTGTTTTGATAGTAATTTAATTCTAAATCTTTTGATGTCTGTTGACGGATTTTTTTCATTAACGCAGTATCATTAATGAGTGATTTACCATAAGATGGAATCATTTTTTGTATTTTAGGCGTCCATTCAGATTCATATTCAGGGAAGTTTTTCTCAAGTACTTCTAAAGCTACAGATACTGAAGTTGATGCTCCTGGAGACTCTCCTAATAAAGCTATTACCGAATGATCTTCAGAATTAACAACTTCTGTACCAAACTGAATAAATCCTTTACCATATTCAGGAGTATCTTTAATCACTTGTACACGTTTGCCTGCAGTGTATAACTGCCAATCTTCATCACGTGCTTCTGGATAAAATGTACGTAAATGATTCATACAACCTTCTTTAGTCATTAATATTTGATCAAATGAATATTTGATTAAAGGTAGGTTTTTAGCAGCAGCAGATAATAATGTTGTAATATTATATGGTTTGACTGATTTAAATAAATCAAGATTAGAACCATTTTTTAAGAACTTAGGACCCACACTAGCGAATGGACCGAATAATAATGTACGTTCACCATCAATATATCGAGTATCCAAGTGAGGTACTGTCATAGGCGGTGTGCCAGGTGGTTCTTTACCGTAAACTTTGGCATCGTGTTGGGCTATAATGTCTGGGTTAGTACAAATTAAAAATTGTCCTGTAATAGGGAATCCACCCAAATGTTTACTTTCTGGAATTCCAGTTTTTTGTAATAGTGGAATAGCGCCACCACCAGCACCAATAAATACATAATCAGCAAGTTCAGTTTGAACATCACCGCTGTTACGTTGACGCACTTTAACTTCCCATTTACCATCTTTTCGATGGTTAAAGTCTATTACTTCATGATTATATTGGACATTGGCATTAGGATGTTGTTCAATGTTTTTAGCCATTTTACGAGTAAGCTCTCCAAAGTTAACGTCTGTACCTTCGTTAATCTTACTAGCAGCCATAATATCACTTGAGCTATGACCCTCCATCATTAATGGAACCCATTTTCTCATCTCTTCAATATCTTCTGTATATTCAATATTGTCGAACATTGGAAAATCCTTCATAGCATGATAACGATCCTTTAAGAATTGAACGTTATTTTTACCTCTAACAAAACTAATGTGAGGTAATGGTTGAATAAATTCTTTAGGGTTAGAAATACTATTATTTTTAACTAAATGACCCCAAAATTGTTTTGAAATCTCAAACTGTTCATTAATTTCTTTTGCTTTTTCTATATCAATTGATCCATCAGGTTGTTTCACTGTATAGTTCAATTCACATAAAGCAGCATGACCAGTTCCAGCATTATGACGCTCATTTGAACTTTCGATACCAGGACGATCTAAACGTTCATATAGTTTTATATTCCAACTTGGTTCTAACTCTTTAAGCATAGAACTAAAAGTTGTGCTTAAAACACCAGCGCCAATAACAACAACTGTTTTTGACTCTTTTGTATTCATAATTGACTCCCTTCTTTTAAGTACAAATATTAGTGTAATACAAAACATACAGAAATTAAAATACTTAATTTTAATAAGAACTATTCTTTTATGGAATAGATACATATTCTGTAATATTATTGTTATTTCTACTTAGCTTATTAATAAGCTAAGTAGAAAGGTCCAGATGCATACAAATACTAATAATCCTATACTAAAGCGCATTGTCATTTTCATTAATTGTGATTCATTTCCTACTTCATTAACTGCAGCAGTAGCAATAGCTATAGATTGAGGTGATACAATTTTAGCCGTAACGCCACCAGCTACGTTAGCTGCCACAAGTAAGGACCCTTTAGCACCAATTTGTCCAGCAACAGAGGCTTGTATTGGAGCAAACAATGCATTGTTATTTACAACTGATCCAGTCATAAATACACCTATCCAACCTAAAACTGGTGATAATAATGGAAATATAGATCCAGCTTTAGCAATACCTTGGCCCATAGCACTACTTAATCCGCCATAAGTCGTTACTTTAGATACAGCTAGGATAAAACATATTGTTAATACAGAAATCCATAGTTCTTTCACTGTTAATCCTAATAGTTTCCCAGCAATTTTAAAATTCATGTTATTTGCAATAATAATAGTCAAAATGGCTGTAATTAATATAGCTGTACCGGTTTGTGCAATAAAATTAAAAGTGAGTACATTTGGTGCGTGCGTTACATCATTCATCGTACCAGGTACATTAAAATTAATTACAAGAGAGTGTAATAGTCGTTTCTTTTCAAATAATCCTTTAAAGAATGATGAACTCCATATAAGTACAATAACAGTTAAAATGATGAAAGGACTCCATGCATAAACAATATTTTTGAATGAATGTTTAGCTACACGTTTAGGCTCTTCATTTTGTTGTAATCTAAATATGTTTTTAGGTTGAAACTTACTAGAGAATAATGCTAGTGCAACCATAGCTACCAATCCAGGTATAATATCTGCAAGTTCAGGACCTGCAAATGATGTTATAATCACTTGTAAAAACGTATAAGTTACAGAAACAACTAAAATAGATGGTAATATCTCTTTAATACCTCTGAATCCATCAATCATAAATATTAATAAGAAAGGCACAAAAAAGCTAATAAACCCTAAAGTTAAATTACCAATTAGTGCTACCTCGGTAGCAGAAACATCACCTGATAAATTTAACGTATCAATAATAGCTACTGGAATTCCTACTGCACCATAAGCTCCAGCAGCAGCATTGCCTACTAAACAATACATAGCTGCCTCTAAGGGTTTGAATCCCAGCTGCGTAAGTAATACAGCGCATATAGCAATTGGTACACCAAATCCGGCTGCGCCTTCTAAAAATGCATTAAATACAAAACCGATTAGTAATAATTGAATACGTTGATCTTGTGAAATACTAGCTATACTGTCTTTAACAATATCAAATTGACCACTTTTGGTAGAAATTTTATACAACCATACGGCCATAATAACTATAAAACCAATGGGAATAATACCTTGATAGAAACCTTCAAATGTGGCTCCTCCAGCAATGTTCAAAGGTAATTTAAAAACTAATAATGCTACTAATATTGTTATAATCAAAGTTGTTAATGCAGCATAAACACCTTTCATTTTAAATACTGTTAAACACAGTAAGAAAAGAATGATTGGTATAGCAGCAACAATTGAAGATAACAACAAATTATGAAATGGATCAAATGAATGCACTAACATAACAATTTATACTCCTCTTTTAATTTTTAAGATACTATTCTGCTTCTCTAATTTCCTCTGCAATATCTTTGTAATCGATATTAGCATTTGTAAATGTTTCATCATGAGCTGGAAAATGTTGTTCAAATGTTTCAAAGTTCTGAATCTCAACTTTAACATCTTCTATTTCAAAGTCTAGCACATGGCCGCCGAAGTTACGATCATCATTCGCAAAGTGCATATGGAATCCTGATGAACCTACACCATGGAAAAGTTCCGGTGTGAAGAAACCAACAACAGTTCCTTTAACATACGTCTCAGTTTGTTCAGGTTGTCTGCGTGCCGAATCAATTAATCGTGTATATGGCGGCTCTTGTCCAGGCATCATGCGAACGTGCATTTTTTTGAATACTCCAGAAATTTTAACAGCTGAAAATAAGTTTTCACTCAACATGTTTTCTTTAACTTCGTCAAAAACGTCTTCAGATGATTTATCTTTAGTTTGGTATGTTGTATCTGCCTTGAATTTCGTCACTGTCGCATAAGGTGTTAATTCATCACCTTTTAATTCAATAAAATCTTTATGTTCATTAGCATGGTAAGCCTTACCATCCACAAATATCACTTCTCCATTCGATCCCGTTAAAGTCGCAATACCTAAATCTCCATGTTTTAATATTTCATTAATTGAGGCAGTACCTTTTAATAAACCTGCCATCAATGTTCCTAATGTACCGTGTTGATATAAGATATTAGTCATAAAAGCTTCACTCCTCAATTACTATTTGATTATTAATTAAATGCATCAGGCAACATATTGGTTGAAAGTTTTACATTATCTTTATAATTTACAGGTATATCAATGACTACAGGTCCTTGAATTTCATAACCTTTTTTAATCGCATTTTCTAATTCTTCTTGATTTGTTACACGCATACCTTTTGCTCCAAAAGCTTCTGCATATTTCACATAATCAACTGAACCAAAATCTACACCTGATGAACGTTCATATTTCATTTCTTCTTGGAACTCAACCATATTATACTTACCATCATTCCAAATTAATTGTATGATATTTAGATTTTTTCGAACAGCTGTTTCTAAATCCTGTGCTGAAAATAGGAATCCTCCATCACCAGCCACTGAGACAACTTGTGTATTTGGACGTACAAGTGCTGCAGAAATCGCCCATGGTAATGCAACACCTAATGTTTGCATACCATTACTAAATAATAAATGTCTTGGATTATAACTTCTGAATTTACGCGCCATCCAAATATAATGACTTCCAACATCAACAGTAACTGTTGTGTCGTCAGTTAACATCTTCTGCATAGATTCGATAATCTCGATTGGATGTAATACACCCTCTTCATGAGTTGCTTTAATACCTGTTTCTTCAATGATATGTGCTCTTAACTGTTCTAATTCATCTAAATGTTGTTGGTTAATAAATGGTTCATCTACTTTGTCAGATATCATTTCAATAGTTCCTGCAATATTACCAATTAATTCTTTAGTAGGTTGCATATAATTTGTAATTTCTGATGGAACTTCGTCAATATTGATCACTTTCGTGTCTAATTCCTTATTCCAATTGCTTGCTTCATACTCAATTGGATCATAACCAATTGTGACAACTAAATCACTTTTACGAAGTAATTCGTCACCTACTTGGTTACGGAACAATCCTACACGGCCAAAGAAGTGATTTTCTAATTCGCGACTAATGACACCAGCACCTTGGAATGTTTCTACTACTGGTAAGTTTGTTCTTTCAACTAATTTACGGATAGCATTTGTTTCATTTGCACTTGAACTTCTCATACCAGCAAGTAAAACAGGGAATGCTGCATTTTTAATTGCATCAATCACATCATTAATATCTTGCTCACTAGGAACACCTAAATTAGGCTTTTGACATAGTGCTATTGCTTTTGATTCTACTGGTGCTGAAATCACATCTTGTGGAATACTTATAAAGCTTGCACCATTTTTACCTGATGTTGCTGTTCTCATAGCATTAGTCATGACTTCTGATAAAGATTCAGGATCTTGTACTTCTTCACTGTATTTTGTTGAGTACTTTAATAAAGCCGCGTTGTCTATACTTTGATGTGTTAAACGTAATAAATCATTACGCTTAACTTGTCCTCCTAAAGCTAATACGGGATCTCCTTCAGATGTTGCTGTTAATAGTCCAGTCGTTAAGTTACTTACACCTGGACCACTCGTTACAAGTGCGACACCAGGTTTACCAGTTAGTCGTCCTATACCTTGGGCCATCATTGCTGCGTTTTGCTCGTGACGCGTAACAATAAGTTCAGGTCCATCGTCTTCAAGTGCGTTAAATAAATAGTCAATTTTTGCACCTGGAATACCGAATACGTATTTTACACCATTATTTTTCAAAGTATTAATAACCATGTTAGCTGCATTATATTTTGTATTAGTCATTTATATCCATTTCCTTTCAAATTTTCATATTACATATATTTAGACACTAATTTTATACAAACATCATTAAAAGTATTTAATAACGATCATTAGAAAGTTACATTGTGTAATTTGTCTAAAAATAAATGTAATTGGTTTATAGATACATTATAGTCCTATATATACTATGAATAAAAATATACATTCACGATTCGAAGTATTCTTAAAATTCATAGTTCGATTATATCCCATTAATTTTATGGTTCTGTTGCAAAGTTAGAAAAATATAGCTAATCACCATTTTATTGTGTCAGTCTTCGCTTAACTGACTAACATGTAACTAATTTCGTGGCAAGGAGAAAATCCGTAGATCTGAAGAGACCTACGGTTCCTTTTATATAATCCATAAATACATTCAATGCCTTTGAGCGTGTTCTTTGCCGTATTAATACTTCGATAGCTTGTCTTCTTCACCTTAATATGACGATGATCTTGTTCAATGAGGTTATTAAGATACTTAGATGTACAATGACAATTAGATTTGAGTTTAAAATCTTTCCTCAACTTAGACATGGCCACCTTCATTGAAGGTGCTTGATCTGTAATAATTGTTTGAGGTTTACCAAACTGTTTAATAAGTCTTTTAATAAACGCATATGCTGATTGATTATCTCGTTTCTTACGTAACCAAATATCTAATGTATGACCATCTGCATCAATGGTACGATACAAATAACACCATTTTCCTTTGATTTTGATATATGTCTCATCAATGCGCCACTTATAATACGCTTTGTTATTCTTTTTCTTCCAAATTTGATACAAAATAGGAGCATATTCTTGAACCCATCGATAGATCGTTGAGTGATGAACGTTCACGCCACGCTCTCTTAATATTTCAGATATATCACGATAACTTAATGCATATCTTAAGTAGTAGCCAACGGCTACAGTAATAACATCCTTATCAAATTGTTTATATCTGAAATAGTTTATACAAAAGACTCCTTTTTGTTAAATTATTACTATAAAATTAACTATGCAACAGAATCATCTTTTTATCTTTAAAATCGCACAAATCAAAACCACCCGTGTGAACGGGTGGTTTGTTCTTCGGCTATAAGCCTCTCTTACTGGCCAGCCCTAAAAGGGCACTGACAATTCAGCCAACTGCACTACTCTTTCAGCAACCATAAAAGGTTACTATTTTTTATTTCTCTTTTTTATTTCTTCTCCTGTAAATGGATCTAAATATTCTTCCATTGAGATTTGATCTGCAACGATATCCTCTTGTAATTGATTTCTTATATAATTTTCAATTACTTTTTGTTTCTACCTACCGTATCCACATAAAATCCTTTGCACCAAAACTTTCTATTTCCATATCTATATTTTAAGTTAGCATGTCTATCAAAAATCATTAAACTACTTTTCCCTTTTAAATAACCAACAAAAGATGAAACACCAATTTTTGGCGGGATACTTACTAACATATGAATATGATCTTTACATGCTTCTGCTTCAATTATCTCTACACCTTTTCTTTCACATAATTGACGCAAAATGATGCCTATATCTTTTTTGATTTTTCCATATATCACTTGTCTTCTATATTTTGGAGCAAAGACTATATGATACTTACAATTCCATTTTGTATGTGCTAAACTGTTTGTGTCGGATGACATTAAAAAGCATCTCTTCGTGTTGTTTATTTTGGTTGGCTGACCAATATTAATTCTAGCACGTAGAGATGCATTTTTTGTGACAATGGTAGAACCTTTTCTGAACCATACGCATAGCGTATGGTTTTCTTTATACAAAAAGAAAAGAATGGTTAGTAAATAACCACTCTTTTCCCTAAAAACTAACAATACTATGTTTAAATATTTTTTTGTTTTTGTATAGTTAAATATTTTAGACCTAGTGCAAAGATAGCATATCCAATGACACCTTTTAATAATAAATTAGAAAGTGAAGTTTTCTTCAATATAATGTTTGAAATAAATGTACTCAACAAATACAGAAAGAGTATTTTTATATATCTTTTATTAATTTTCATTATAATCTACCCTCTTAAACTTGAAAACTTAGTCTTGGTATAAATGTTTCATAGTGAACACGTTCCATGTCATAATTTAACGATTTGATTTCTTCTATGATTGAATGTAAAAATCTAGTACCACCACATATATATATTTCAGGCTTATTATCCAAATAATTTTTTAGTTCATCAGCTTCTAAATATCCTTCTTGATCTTTCGCATGTACATGTAACTTTGATTGATCATGTGTTGCAGTAATTTCATCAATTCTTTGGGTGAATGGACGATCATTAATATTTTCAACAACTTGAATCATTTGTGTAGAATTTTTTTTTGAAGCAGATTTATACATTGAAACTAAAGGTGTTATACCTACGCCTGAACCAATCAATAATTGGGGACAATCAGTGTTTTCTAATAAAAAACCACCGACTGGTGCAGATAAATTAATTGTGTCTTCTTCAGATATTTCATCATGAAGAATTGTTGATACTTCGCCTTCATGTTCAGTTGTAACGTCTCTTTTTACACCAAACGTTAGAGTATTTTTATCACCATCAACAATAGAATAATGTCTTTTAGCTCTATAAGGTAATTTTTCACTTGATACATCAACTGTAATATATTGTCCGGGGTTAAATTGACTTAAATCATACTCTTTAGATTCAACGGTAAATGATTTTATGTCTGTTGATTCTTGAGAAATATTAGTAATTTTAAATGGTTTAAAACCATCCCATAGCATATTTTGATATACTTCTTGCTCTAATTGAATGAATACATCAGCAATTTCTTCGTATGCTTTTGCCCAAGTTTGAATAACAGCATCGTCATCTTTTAAGCCAGTCACATCTTGAATGGCTGCTAATAAATTCTCTCCAACAATAGAATAATGTTCTGGATAAACTTGTAATGCACAATGTTTATAAACAACAGGCATAATAACAGGTTTAATAACATTTAAGTTATCAATATTCATAGCAGCAGCCATAACAGCTTGTGCAAGTGCTGTTGATTGCATGCCTCTTTGCTGATTTGTTTGATTAAACATATTTAATAGTTCTGGATGATTCTTAAACATCTTTGGATAAAAAATAGAAGTGATTTCTGTTCCTTTGTCTTTCAATAAAGGAACAGTTTGACTAATTATAGTTTTTTCTTCTTGTGTAAGCATAGAAAACCCTCCTTTGAAATTAATTTAATTATCAATCTTTATTTTTTATAATTCAACTTAATGACTTTCAAAAACAAAATTATTTTTTAGTTTTGAATATTTGATGACATTTCATCTAAAAATTCTTTTAATACAATAGCATGATTATGCTTTTCATCTTTTGCGCCAAATAGCAACAAAATATTTTGATTATTAGTAGTAATAATATCTTTCAACTGTTTCAAAGCATCGTTTTGATCAGTATTTTCAAGTAATTCTTTTTTGTATTTTTCTTTAAAATCGTCATATAATTTAGGATCATGATTGTACCATTTTCTTAGTTCGGTAGTAGGTGCAATATTTTTAATCCAGTAATCAATGTTAGCTTCTGCTTTAGAAATTCCACGAGGCCATACTCTATCAATAAGTATACGAACTCCAGAATCGTCATTTGAACTATATATTCGCTTTATGTTCACAGTCACAATACATCACCTCAAATTCCAATATATCATAAAAAACGGCGTTCTGTAGGATGTACAGACATATCTAAAGCCATTATAAAATCAAAAACCCATTTTTTTATTACTCATCCCAATCAATTTGTAGTTGCTTTAAGAAAGCTTCACGCTCTTTCT
>ERZ1023492.117-NODE-117-length-23520-cov-7.991477_pt1 | contig 23520 bp, 21 predicted proteins | sample MGYA00380541_ERZ1023492 | MGnify/ENA primary metagenome ERZ1023492 (study PRJEB33173, sample SAMEA4830351) | metagenome | study: EMG produced TPA metagenomics assembly of the PRJEB25223 data set...
GTTGAAGGTTGTTCCGTTGTTGCTTTCTCTTCTGTTGAAGGTTGTTCTGTTGTTGTTTTCCCTTCTGTTGAAGGTTGTTCCGTTGTTGCTTCCTCTTCTGTTGAAGGTTCTGTTGTTGTTTTCTCTTCTGTTGAAGGTTGTTCTGTTGTTGTTTTCTCTTCTGTTGAAGGTTGTTCTGTTGCAGTAGGTTTATTAGCTGAATTACTATCTTCAGTTGCATTTATGGCATCTGTAGTATTTTCAGCAGCCTGCGCTTCGTTACCAGCACCAAAAATTAATGTTGCACCAACTAAAATTGATGCTGTCCCTACTGTAAATTTTCGAATTGAATATTTGTTATTGATATTTGGTAAGAAATCTAATCTTTTATTTGATTTTTTCTTCAAATAACTCACACCCCTATTTTTCAAATTAATTGAACATAACACTCATGTAAAACGTATCATGTTTTATATGTAGTTACAATATAAATTTTCGGTTTTTTAAAAAAATATTAATTTAGTCGTGTTAAATTAATATTTATAATTTTATAATAATTTTGTTTAATTCAATGATATTTAATTTTCGTTATTCTAATTTACTAAACATAATAAAAATTGTTCGCTAATTCTATTTAAATACAATGTCCATAGCATACTCAAATTAAGTATGCTATGGATACATTTTTTACTTAAAAATTAATTATTTTTTATCATTAATTTTTCTACGATTCTTACCTAATAGTAATGCTCCAATTGCAGCAAATAATGATCCTAAAATCACTCCATTTTTTTGTTCATCACTACCAGTATCTGGTAATTCATTATTTTCTTTTTCACTATCGGCATCTGCATCGGCGTCGGTATCACTGTCAATATCGTCACCATTTCCGTCACCATTACTAGTAGCAAATGTTATGTTGTTACCATATTTAGCCGTGTCATCAGTACCATAATATTTATTAGTTGTAACCATAGATGCCCATTGTTGGATATTTACATTACCTTCTGAATCAGGCTGATATTTACTAACTACTTTGATAATGTAAGGTGTATTTATATCTCCAAATTAATAGAGGCAGTATTATCACCATTAACAGTAATTGGATAATCATTAGTAACATTCTCATATTGAGAATAATCATAAATTCTATTGCTGTCTGGTAGATATTGATCATCTGCAACTTTATAAATTTTAATTTCAGTACTATCATCAATAATTGTGCTACCGTTTGGTCCAGTACCGTTGATTGTAACTTCTGTATTGTTAGCTGTATATCTTAACGGATTAACATACACAGTTTGTTCGACTGTTTGATTATCTAAATCAAGGTGAGCAAATATACTTTAAATATTAGAATCACCTTCAACTTCAGGATACTGATAATCAACAGTGAAATTCTGATCATAAGCAGTATTAGCAGTTTTAAATGTCATATCGATATTTGTGTCTCTTGTTTGTACTTTTGATTTATCAATAAATGATGATAATGATAAAGTTCCAGTAACATTTGAATGCGTATCAACGAAATCTGTAAATGTATATGTTGCACGTTTAGTAGCATCATCATACGTACCTGTTGCTATTATATCTCCATTACTATCTGCAATATCTGGTACAAAATATTGATCAGTTAGGTCAGATGGGATTGTATGTGGATCATAATCAATCGTCATTGTATCCCCACTATTAACAGCATCATCGACAGCAATATCTGAATAATATGTAATTGGCTTACCCTCTTGTGCGCGAATTATACCATCATTATTTTGACCTTCTTCAATATATTGATTTGAAACTGTAATTAAGTCATTTACGTTTTGACCTTGACTTGTAGCTGCTAATTTATTCACAGCTAATCTACTTTTGGGTTGTATTAAACGCGTTGTATTTACATCACTCGTTGTTGCATAAGTTATTTCAGAATCTTTTTTGTTTGAATCTGCATTAATTAACACACTTAGTAATGCTTTATTATTTACATTGTTATAGTCAATATTAAGATTTTTAACACTTTCACTTGCTTCTTCTACTGAGCTACCAGTATTTTCAGCTACAAAGTTAGTTAATGCTTCTTCTTTAGCTGTGTTATCAGTAGCGTTATCTAATTGAATCTCAATATTTTTAAATGATGTATCTAAATTTGATGTGTTAATTGAATTATTTGAATTGCTAGTTACATCACTTGAATTATTATTTTCAACAGATGTCTGCTCATTTGAATTAACTTCTGGTGTTTGAGCGTCTTTTTGTTCAGGATTAGATTCTATACTAACGTCTTTATTGGCTTCTTTAGAATCGCTTTCTGTGCTAGATTGTAGTTCGTTATGAGTTGAGTCTGCTGAAGTTTTTGATTCTTGCTTAGTTGTTTCTTCTGTACTTGACTTGGTTGTTCTGATTTAGCTTCATTAGTTGCGTCATTATTAGAATTTAGGGTACTTTGACTTTCCTCTGTAGATGCTTTTTCTGTTGTTTTTTCACTAATTGATTTTTCTGCAGAATTATTTTGTGTTGGTTCTTCTGAACTTAATGTCTCTGTAGAATTTGAATTTTTCCTAGTTTCAATGCTATTATTTTCATTTGTACCTTCTTGAGAACTTACATCTTGATTTGATGAATTTTCTGTACTTTCTTGTTTACTAGTTTCATTTGAAATTTCGTTGTTAGATGCATTTTCAGATGAATTATTATCTACATCTGTTTCAACATTTTGTTTTGTTACATCAACTTGTTCTGGATTAACCTGTGATAGTGTAGTGCTCTCTGATGTTTGTACATTACCTTTAGCTTTTACATTTTGTTCTTCATTACTATTAGTAGTTGTAGAAACTTGATTCTTCTCAGCTACTTTTGCTTCATCATTTGCACTGCCAAAAATCAATGCTACGCCAACCAATATAGATGCTGTCCCTACTGTAAACTTTCTAATCGAATATTTATTTTGTTTATTCGGTATAAAATCTAACCTCTTATTTTGTTTATTTTTCAAACAGAACACTCTTTAAATGAATTATAAACCGACCTAAATTCATTAATAATTTTAATTTAAAGATTAATTATTTTTTATTCTTAAATCATGAATAATAAGGTGATTGTACTACACTTCTATATTTTTTATAAATGGTTTGCTAAAATATTCTTTTTTTAAACAATAAAAAAAGAACGATAATTATCGTTCTTAAAAAACTAGTTTCTACTATTATAAATGTGTTTTTTTCAGGTAATTAAAATTTATTTTAAATGTTCATAAGGACTATTATTCACAAATGATACAATTTGATCTACAAATAATTTTGCACGCAACTGAAATTGGTCATCATCAAGATATAATGTACCATCGTCAAGTTTACTGTAGTCTGAGTCATGTGTAGCAATTTGTGTAGGCACAGCGATACCTAATAAACTGCGCACAATAACACGTAAATGTGATAATGGTTCTGAACTTACGATACCTCCGCTATTACCGATTAATCCTACTGGTTTCATTTTGACATAATCCATATTGATATGATCTAACGCATTTTTTAAGATGCCAGAATATGAACCATGATAATTAGGAGTTCCAAGTACTAAGAAGTCTGCTGCCATTACTTTTTCTTTAAAATCTTTAATATTGGTTTTAATTTCATCAATAGACGGCGTTGTCCCAGAAAAGTCTAATTGATTCAATGGGCGTTCTGCTAAATCATAAATATCAACATCTAAATCATGTGTATCAAACTCTCCCACTAAATATTTAGCTAACGCATTTGTATGTGAGCCAACTTTGGCACTACCAACAATTATAAGTCCTTTCATTTCTACTATACACCTCTTAATATTAATTATTTTCTTCTTTCAATAACTTCATTATGGCTTTCCCAACACCACTATTTTCATTTGTGTCCGTTACATATTTAGCAACTGCTTTAACTTCAGGCATAGCGTTTTCTACTGCAACAGGATAACCTACACGCTCTAGCATTGATACGTCATTCAAGTTATCGCCTAAAGCCATAACGTCTTTTAAATCAATATTTAATTGATTAGCAATAGACTCTAACGCGATTCCTTTTTGCGCGTCAGAATGTGTAATCTCAAGATTTCCGCGTGAAGATGATGAAATGGCTAAACTTGGAATAGCTGAAAGTTCTGCTCCAATGGCATTAATTTTCTCTGAATCCGGATTAAAAGCTAACACTTTCATGATTAATTCGCCCGGGATATCTTCAATTTCTTCATAACTATTTACAACTTTTAATGTCCCATTATTTATGCGCTTTTGAATACCTTGTTTAATCTTTTCAACATCCGCTTCTTGTCCTGCTTGTTTAGCAATATCTAAGTAAATATCTAAATCTTTGGTTGGATCTTCTGTATAAATCCCTCTATTAGTATAAATTTGATAATATACGTCATTTTTATCTAGAATTGATTTAATGCGTTCCACTAATTCATGATTTAAATTAGACGTATTCATAATATTAAATGATTCATCACGTACTTCTGCACCATTTAAACAAATATATGGTACACTTAAATCTGTCTCAGCTACAGGTGTATTTGCCTCATAAAATGCACGACCTGTCGCAATGGCAACTGTTATCCCTTGTGATTGTGCATATTTTATTGCATCAACATTTTCTTGAGAAATTTCATGTGCAGCATTTAACAATGTGCCATCCATATCTGTTGCTATTAATTTAATCATACAGTTACCTCGTTTCATTCTCTTAATTAATTGCTATTTATCTTAAAAAAACATCTTTAAGTTAAAATTTAAAATCTCAACTTGAATACTTAATTCACGTGTATTATTTTAACAAATATAGCTCAATTTGTACGCTTACATGTTCGCTTTAGACTTTTTTAATCGTAGCTCACGGAAGAAGTTTCGTAATAAATCACCACACTCTTGCTCAAGTACGCCTTTAATAACTTCAGCTCTATGATTAAATCGAGATTCTTCTAATAGATTCATCAAGCTACCACTACATCCACCTTTAGGATCAGTAGCGCCGTATACCACTTTAGGAATTCTACTCATCACAATGGCACCGGCACACATGACGCACGGTTCAAGTGTCACATATAATCTGCATTCTTCTAAACGCCAACTTCCAACTACTTTTGAAGCACGTTCAATAGCGATATGTTCTGCGTGAGCCGTAGGAAGCTGCGCAGTTTCTCTTAAGTTATGTGCGCTTGCTATGACTTCATTGTTTTTAACTATGATTGCGCCTATAGGAACTTCTCCAAGTTTTTGAGCTTTTTTAGCTTCTTCAATCGCTAATTTCATGTAATATTCATCATTTGCCATGTGTGTTATACCTCACTTATGATACAATACTCATTGTCTATTTTAACATTTGGAGATGTGATTATGAACAAACCATTCATCGCAATTGAGGGCCCAATTGGTGTAGGTAAATCTTCCCTAACTCATAAGCTTAGCCAGACATTAAATTACTATGAAGAAAAAGAAATAATTGATGAAAATCCATTTTTATCTGACTTCTACGATGATATTTCTAAATGGAGTTTTCAAACAGAAATGTTTTTCCTCTGTAATCGATATAAACAGGCAAAAGATATCGCTAAAATGACTCAAGGTGTTGTTAGCGATTATCATATTTATAAAAATAAAATTTTCGCTCGTAACACGTTGAGTAATAATGAATTTGATAAATTTGATCGCATTTTCGATATTTTAACTGAAGATCTTGAAATGCCTAACATGATAATTTTCTTAGATGCTGATTTGGATGTTCTGAAACAAAGAATAGCTCAACGTAATCGTAGTTTTGAACATCATATTGAGGATGACTATTTATTGAATCTCAAAGAAGATTATTTAACATTTTATAATGCCATGAAAAGCGAAGGCGCGAATGTCGTCTTAATTAATACAAGTGAAATTGATTTTGTTAAAAACGACTCAGATTATCAATCAATTTTAGAAAAAATAAGACCTATGATAGGAGCAATTGAACATGAATAATTATAAAGTACCTCAAAACGCAATAATCACCATTGCTGGTACCGTTGGTGTTGGGAAATCGACATTGACACAGGCTTTAGCTGACAAATTGAATTTTAAAACCTCTTTTGAAAATGTTGATCATAATCCTTATCTAGATAAATTTTATGATGACTTTGAACGTTGGAGTTTCCACTTACAAATCTACTTTTTAGCAGAACGTTTTAAAGAACAAAAACGTATGTTTGAATATGGTGGTGGATTCATTCAAGATCGCTCTATTTATGAAGATGTTGATATTTTCGCGAAAATGCATGAAGAACAAGGTACTATGAATGAAGATGATTTTAAAACATATTCTGAATTGTTCAATGCAATGGTAATGACACCTTACTTCCCTAAACCTGATGTATTAATTTATCTTGAGTGCGACTACAATGAAGTAATTGAGCGTATCAAAGCACGTGGTCGTGATATGGAAATTAATACGGATCCTGAGTATTGGCAAAAGTTATTCAAACGTTATGATGACTGGATAAATAACTTTAATGCCTGTCCGGTCGTGCGCGTTAACATCAACGAATATGATATTCATGAAAACCTAGACTCTTTAGACCCAATTATTGATAAAATTGCTCATGTAATTAATACTTATCGCAAGGTAGATAATCGTTAACATAAACAAGCGCTACACATTTCAAACTCTTTGTGTAGCGTTTTTACATTTTTTATCTTATTTGTTTTCAATATATTGTTTTAAGACTTCGGGCACACTCACAGCTGTCTCTATTATCACATCAGCATCTACTAACTCTTCTTTTTTAGCTATACCAGTAAGCACACCAATTGCTAAACCTAATTCAGCATTAACCTTTGTTTTCATGTCGTTATTAGTATCTCCTACTATAACTACATCTTCAGGTTTGACATCATAAGAATCAAACAGTGGATTTAATACTGCTGGATTTGGCTTTTCCGCTGCATGTGATTCTGTAGAGATAACTAAGTCGAAAGCGTCTTTAGAATTGGTATCTTCAAGAAATTGCAATACGCCTTTTCGTGAATCACTTGTAACAATTCCAATTTTATAGCCGTCTTTTTTTAAAGATTGAATCATATCATACACACCATCAATCCAGTTGTTCTCTGGCACACGTGTATCAACAAGTTCCTGGCTCGTATTACGTGTCCAAGTTGAGACATCTTTACCAACAACGTTATTAAAAGCTTTAATCATTTCATCTAGTGACCCTGAACCCATTACAGAATCAGGAACGATTTCATTATCAAGAACACCTAATTGTCGATGTGCAACTTCTTTATTGGCTACTGGGAATTCATCTAAAAGACTATCCACTAATCTTATACCAATTTTCTCCCAACTCTTATCAAATTCTATTAAAGTCCCGTCTTTATCAAATAATATCCATTCCATTTTCATAACACTCCTGTGAATTATGATTATTAACTCTTCTATTGTAATACAAATTTTTATTTTAGACTCAATAGAATGATTTAATATTCCATCTACCAATTATTCAGTATATGTATCTGTTAGGCGTTTATCTTGATATATAACCATACCAGTTTTCAATTTTTTAAATCCAGCCTTTTGATAAAATTCTAAATTATCGATAGTTGAGATTAAATGGATACATGAAACTGACCCTATTTCCTTAAGAATGTGTTTAAACATATGCATACCAATTTGATTATTTTGAAAATCTTTATTAACAACTAAGTCATAAATAGCTGCATTGAATACACCATCTGATAATGCTCTAGCAAAACCAATGACTTTATTATCATAAATTGCTAAGACTACGTGCGTACTATTCTCGAAAATTTTTCGTATCTTATCTTTATCATGTTTTAACCAACCAACTGATTGATATGTTTCGTAAATTGAATCAATATAGCTTTCATCGAAATAAGTAATTAGTTTAAATTTCATTCAATCCCCCCAATCATCTTTATATTTTATTATACAAACTTATTTAATATCTTTTAAGTTTCAAAAATACGCGAACCAATACCGTTTCATTTATCATTTGCCTACGTTGATTTAATTGAGCGAAATTTATGATTGTGTAATTTAAAAACCGATATAAATAATTCACCCCGAAAATTAGACTTTTAATCTAACACCGGGGTGATTTTTCTTTATAAAAATAATTATTTAGGTTCACCGTGTACTAAAATGCTACTAATAAAGTCAATCGTTTTTTTTATGAAACCGAATACGTCTGTCATTTGATTCCACTCCTTCATTAATATTTAAATTACACTTTAATTGTAAGCACCTGAGGATAAATTTGGCGTTTATTGCGTAATTGCCCATTAATATTGCGTATTTGTATGTTTATATATTTCAATTTATATTGTTTTGCATAGAAAGCAATTCTTGTACGTAACTATCCTTCACCTCGTAAACAACAGGATTACTTTTTAACTTAATTAATTTGCTTTCATATTTTTTATTACCTCATTAACTTTATTTCTTGAATATCCTGCGATATCTTTGACTCCTTTAATAGTAATTCTAGAATGTTTACTTCCCAAAATTTTATCTTGAAGTAATATAAAGAGAACATCTGAATCATATTTATTCAATTCTTGTTGATCAAGTGCCATTGCAAGTCTTTTAATGATTTCTGTATTATTTTCAAAAGTTTCTATCTATTTCTAATAATAAATCAGCAATCTTATATTTAAACCTTCGCAATAAAACAAAAAAACTAGAAACCTCGATTCCTCAGGATTTCTAGTTCTTTAAACTTACCTTATTTATATTCTGGGACAACTACACGCCAACCATGTGTATCTTCTAATTTACCACTTTGGATACCAGTATATGTGTCGTATAATTTTTTAGTAATTTCTCCTGGCTCGTTATTGTTAATAACGATTTCTCTATCTTCATACTTTAATGTACCGACTGGAGAAATAACTGCTGCTGTACCTGAACCGAATACTTCAGTTAATTCACCTTTGTCGTAAGCTTCGAATAATTCATCGATTGACACTTTACGTTCTTCAACCTCATAGCCTAACTCTTTAGCTAATTCAATGATTGATTTACGTGTAATACCTGGTAAGATACTTCCATTTAAAGCAGGTGTAACTAATTTACCATTTTCAACGAAGAAGATGTTCATACTACCAACTTCTTCAACATATTTTTGTTCTACACCGTCTAACCATAATACTTGATCATAGCCTAAATTATTAGCATTTGTTTGTGCTAATAAGCTTGCAGCATAGTTACCTGCTACTTTAGCGAATCCTACACCACCGCGTACGGCACGAACATATTCATCTTCAACGTAAATTTTAGTTGTTTTTAAAGTGTCTCCGCCATAATACGCGCCTGATGGAGATAAAATAATTAATAATTTGTATTGATGAGATGCTCTTACTCCTAAAATGCCTTCAGTCGCAAATACAAACGGACGGATATATAATGATTGTCCTTCTCCCTCAGGTACCCAATCACGTTCAACGTCTACTAATTGTTTTAAACCTTCTAGTAATAATTCTTCATCTACTTTAGGCATTTCTAATCGTGCTAATGAATCATTAATACGTTTGAAGTTTTGGTCTGGTCTAAATAATACAACTTCTCCTTCATGTTTGTATGCTTTTAAACCTTCAAATACCGCTTGTCCATAGTGAAGACCTTGTGCAGCTGGTGAAACTTCAAATGGTGCGTAAGGAACAATTTTTAAATCATGCCAACCTTTATCTACATCATAATCAAAGCTTAACATATAATCTGTAAAGTATTGACCGAACCCTAAATTACCTTCTGGTTTTTCTTTAAGCGAGTCGCGTTGTTCAAATTTAACTTTTTCTGACATGATGAAAGCCTCCTAAATAAATCTTAGTTAGTAATAGTATATTAAATTATAGCAATCTCGTAATGTTGATTCAATGAATTTTCTAAAAATTCAAACTAAATACTAATTGTAAACCCTTTCTTTAAAATAACATACTTTAGTAAATTTTTAATGGCCGTTACTAACTAATTTCGGATAAAAAAGAAAACCTCAAACATTTCGTCTGAGGTTCTGTGTTATATGACTTGTATGACAGTCAAACTTTATTTATTTTGTTCTTTTTCTTCAATTGCTTTTAACATTAATTCAGTCATACCAGCTAAATCGTATTTAGGGTTAAAGCCCCACTCTTTACGAGAATAACTTGTATCAATATTATCTGGCCAGCTATCAGCAATTGCTTGACGTACTGGATCTACTTCATAATCTAATGCGAAGTCAGGATAATATTTTTGGATTTCAGCTTTAATTTGCTCAGGTTCAAAACTCATAGCACTTAAGTTATAGCCATTACGTGTTACAAGTTTGTCGCTATCTGCTTCCATTAATTTAATAATTGCATCAATTGCATCATCCATATACATCATATCCATGTATGTGTCTTTAGCAATATAGCTTGTGTAACGACCTTTTCTAACCGCTTCAAAATAAACTTCAACAGCATAATCAGTAGTACCGCCACCTGGTTCTTTAACATGAGAGATAAGTCCTGGGAATCTCACACTACGCGTATCGACACCAAATTTTGTGAAATAGTATTGGCATAATAACTCACCAGCAACTTTGTTCACACCATACATTGTAGTAGGTTGTTGAATTGTATTTTGTGGCGTATCTTTCTTAGGCGTTGAATCACCAAATGCACCAATTGAACTTGGTGTGAAGAAATGTAATTCATACGTTCTAGCTGTTTCTAATGCGTTCATTAGACCGCCCATATTTAAATCCCATGCTAATAAAGGATTTTTCTCTGCAGTCGCTGATAATAATGCAGCCATATGCATTAACGTATCTGCTTTAAAGTTCTCAACGATTGCCATCATAGCTTCACGATTTGTAACATCTAATACTTCAAACGGACCATTGTTAACTGGTGAATCTTCTTCCGGCTCTCTAATATCCGTAGCTAATACATTGTCATTTCCGTAAATTTCTCTGCATTTTAATACCAACTCAGTACCAATTTGACCAAGTGCTCCTGTAATTACGATTCTTTCCATAAATAAAAAACTCCCTTTGTGTGTTTACCACGAATGATTGTCCTTTTAGGGTGTACATACTCCCTATTTACATGCTTATTATAATATAAAAGCGCTTTCTTGTATACTCACAAAGTACACTCTTTTAAATTCATTTTATTTTTGAAAAGTCAGAGATACATACTCTTCATAACGTTATATTTATTAATTGTTTTTAAAATTATTGTAAATAATTTAATGAGTAAGCTTAAGGCTTTGCGACTTATGCTAATATGAGAATGTAAATTTCATCTAATAAAGGAGGCAAATATGAAGCGATATCTTATTCCACTTTTAGTTTTATGTTTTATCGTATTTGGTATCACCACTGGTACCTCTTATGCGGCTGAATCTCAGGCAACACAAGCTACTAACACAACAGCTACCGCAGAAGTACCACAATCTGCTTCAAAAGAAGCATTATCAGCTAACATTGAATCTACTAATAAACCTTTATCTCTTGAGTCAAACAACGTTTCACATAATTACCAAGCCACACCTTCGTCTGAAACAACTTCACATCTTAATTTTGAAACGTCTACAACACAAAACACTACTTCAGAGAAGCATAATAATTCATCTCAAGGTTCTGCCTTTTCACAAGAAAAAGCTACACCTGAACCTGCTACAAACGAAAATAATACATCTTCACAAGAAAAAGCATCGTCTGAATCCACTTCAAATGAAAATAATACATCGCAATCCCATGATACGGAGGTGAAACCTTCTCCTTCGACGTCGGAGCAAAGCAAGTCTAGGCAAGTAGAAACTACAAAAGAATCTACTTCTACTAAAGTTAAACAAACACTCCAAGAACCAACTCAACAACAGCAAAAGCGTAATGTTCCAGAATCACAACAATCTACACCTGCTTCAAAGCAAGTATCTAAAAATAGCAATACTACATCAGAACAAGCAGCACCGAAATCTCAACATGTGACTGTCAACAAAAGAATGGCAACTACTTCTGACAGCACAAATGAACATACAATTTTACATACAAATGATATTCATGGCCGATTTGTAGAGGATGATGGAAGAGTCATCGGTATGGCTAAAGTAAAAGGTCTTAAAGACAAATATAATCCGGATTTAATGGTGGATTCAGGAGATGCTTTTCAAGGTTTACCTGTTTCTAACAATTCAAAGGGAGAAGAAATGGCCAAAGCTATGAATAGCGTTGGCTATGATGCAATGACTGTCGGAAACCATGAATTTGACTTTGGTTATGATCAATTACTTAAATTGCAGAAACAATTAAACTTCCCTATTGTTTCTTCTAATATCTACAAAAATGGTAAACGTGTATTTGATCCTTCAACTACAGTAACTAAAAACAATGTCCGTTATGGTATTGTAGGTGTCACGACACCTGAAACAAAAACTAAAACGTCACCTACTGCAGTTGAAGGTGTTGAATTTAAAGATCCGTTGACTAGTGTTAAGCAAGCCATGAATGAGATTAAAAATAATGTCGATGTTTTCGTTATCTTATCGCACTTAGGCGTAGATAAATCGACGCAAAAAACTTGGCGTGGTGATTATTTAATTGATCAACTTACGAAAGACGGTTCATTTAAACAACCTATCTTCGTATTAGATGGTCACTCACATACCGTGATTGATAACGGTGAACATTATGGTACTAATAATGTACTCGCTCAAACTGGTACTGCACTAGCAAATGTAGGACGTGTGGATTTTACTTTTCAAAATCAAAAAGCGTCTGATATCAATGCATCGTTAATCAATGTAGCGGACGCCAAAGATATCACACCTGACCCACAAATTGATGCACAAACTAAAAAGGCAAATGACGACTTCTTAAAAGAAACATCAACAGTTGTTATACCTAATAATACAGTGACGTTAAATGATGAACGTGCTCAAGCGCGCACGCAAGAAACAAACTTAGGTAACCTTATTACGGATGCTATGGAAGCATATGCCTCAAAGAACTTCTCACATCAACCTGATTTCGCAATCACTAACGGTGGTGGTATTCGAGCTTCAATTGAAAAAGGTGAGGTTACTGAAAATGACATCATAACAGTGTTACCATTCGGTAATTTAATTTCTCAAATTCAAGTGAAAGGTTCAGATGTTGAAAAAGCATTTGAACACAGTTTAAGTGCTGATACTGAAACTCAAGATGGTAAGAAAGTCTTAGGTGCAAATGGAGGATTCTTACAAGTATCTGACTCACTCAGAGTATATTATGATATCAATAAAGCATCTGGCCAACGCATTAATGCAATCAAGGTACTGAATAAAGAGAATGGAGAATATGAAGATCTAAATCCTAACCGTACTTACTATGTAACTACTAATGACTTCACAGCTAATCAAGGAGATGGCTATGATATGTTTGGTGGACAACGTGAGGAGGGCATTTCTCTAGATGCAGTTGTCGCTCAATATATTAAGAATACAGATTTAAATCAATACAATACCGAAGAACCTGTACGTATCATTAATGGTCTACCAGAAAGTAATGAACAACCAGACACTAGTAAAGAAGATAATGATAATAATCATTCAACTAATGGACATGATGGTCAACAACAAACACCAGATTCAAACAATGATGACAAAGACAATACTGGTCATATTAATGATAATGATGACAAAATTAAAGACGATAATGAAGCTGATTCTTCTAATAAAGATAATGTCATTGAATTCCCTAATAAAGACCATCAAAAAGATAATGACAACGTAATTGAAATCCCAGCTAACAATAATCAAACTCATAATAGCACTAATGATAATATTGTCATTCCAAGCACTACCGACAAGATGCATACTAACAACATAAAAGGAAATGCAATCGAACATCACCCTACTTCAAACTTAGTGAGTATTTCTAATAACAACAAAGGAACACGAGACCAATTGACTGGTAATGCAAGTCATTCACAACATTGTAAAGATGTCATTAAATTCCCAGTTCAAATAAATCCTAAAGACAATTTTTATAATGAGACACTAATAACTACTAATAGTAATGCTTCTAAAAATTCAAATCTTATGTTTACACAACAACATGGCGCAATCACATCATTACCAAATGCAGGTTTGAAAGATGGTAGTTTAGAACATGGTATCGCTATTATATTAGTAGTAGCAGGAACAGGATTAATTTACATCAGAACTCGTAAAAAATCAGCATAATTTCAAATTTAAAACCGTGTAGATGACAGTTAACAATATGTCATTTACACGGTTTCTTTATAATTTTTAAAAAGCGTAGGTACTCATAGTAAGTTATTTAAAGTGAATACTTTAATTTTTAGTGGCCCTGCAGTCTATTTATTTAAAATTACATAGTTACACTCGCAATTTCCTCACAATATTATAACTACTTCTGCATTATACTTCTTTATTTGCTACTGCTTTTTATAGAAATAATTAGCAACAACGATATCTACAATTGCTAACCCTACTGATTTAAACAGCGTTACTTCCTTATCATCTTCACGTCCTGAAACTTTACCAGCTACGATATCCCCTAATTCTCCATGTAATGAATCTTTCGTTATAATGCCTTCTTCTTGAGGTACCTTTAAATCGCCAGTTTCTTCCATCGCAGCTTCTACTGACTCAACAACAATTTTATTAGCTACTAACATAGACTCTGATGGTAATTCCTGCATATCTGGTTTAAATGAGCCTACTGCGTTTAAATGAACGCCGGGGTGTAATGAATGTGAATATACCGGATGATTAGAATTTGTCGCAGTTACAACAACGTCAGCCTCTTCCATCGCATCATCCGCTTCTTCAAAGACTTTTGTCGATACATTATAATTATTAGCTACTTCTTGAGCTAAACGTTCTGCATTTTCCTTAGTACGACTCGAAAAGTGAATTGTATCGATATGTCTAACTGCCATTACTGCAGCAATTAGTCCTTGTGCTTGATCACCAGAACCAATAACACATAGTGTTTTAGCATCTTCTCGTGCTAAGTATTTAGTTGCTACTCCAGAGATAGCACCTGTACGAATCTTAGTTAAATAACTGCCATCTAATACAGCTAATGTTTCCCCAGTTTCATAATCACTTAATAACACTGATCCTGTAATTGTCTTTTTGCCTTTTTTAGGATTATCTGGCGCAAATGTAACTATTTTAATACCAACCACTTTAAGATCATCAGATAATGCTGGCATAACTAAATATCTATTACCTTCATTAAACGGTAAGACATACCTTAACGGTGTGTCTGTCTTCCCCTCTGAAAACGCCTTTAATGAATTCGCAACCTCATCAATGACTTCTTTCATGTCTAATAATGATTGCTGGTCTTGTTCATTCAAAACTAACATGTCTGATACCTCCACTTTATATTTAATATCTATTTATCTTTTACCCGTCAAAACCCCAAATTGTCATTGTTAAATGGCATTATTAATACAATTATTTCAAAAATATGTATATGTTAAGTTAATTTGATTAAAGTATTAATTTAGTATTGTGCTTATATGTTAATGGTGCTATCTTATTACTATAAATAAAAGGTTTGCACAGAAGTGTAGCCTTGAGATTTCATGCTTATTATGAAACTATTTATAAACTTTTGACGCCTAGAGTGGCACGACGAAATCGTTGTGCCACTCTAATTTGCTTTATTCATTAATCTTTTAAATTTTTTAGCTAAATTTCAATCTTAAATGTACTAAAAATTTTGTTGTGTTTAAATTAAGCGCTTTTCATTTCAGTTAGCTTCTGCAAATGTACTATGAATGATTAAAATATTATATTTGGCTCATCCTCTTTTTCACATTTCAATCCACGAAACCCTCATCATAATAAGTAGCCTTATTATTTAAAAACGCATTCAAACTATGATGATAATAGATTAACTTTTCATCAGCTTCTGGAATCGAGAACCAACCTAATGTCGAAATTTCATCTTTCATTTGTATGTCTGTTGTATAATCTTGAACCTGTGCTTTGAACATGATAAAAAGTGTATGAACATTCATCTGTGTCGATTTACCCTCATTAACACTTACTATGTCGTTAACTTCAACGAATAATCCTGTTTCTTCTCTAACTTCACGCTTTAGCGCTTCAACTAAAGTTTCACCGTATTCAACTTTGCCACCTGGTAATGACCATCCGCCACCATCTGTATTATGAACTAATAACACGTTTCCCTCTTCATTTTGTATCAATGCATATACTACTTTTAAATCCTTCATTCATCTAACCTTCAATCATTAGGAATTTCAAACCGACTGACCAAATTTCCATTCTTTTTAACGTAAGATTCAATTTCATAACCACCACTATGTTTGATCACTTTTTGAGAGGCAACGTTTTTGGGATTTGTAGTCATTAACACTTTATCTACGCCTATTTCTTTTAGAAAAGCTTTAGCCTCTTGCAGCATCAACGAAGCAATACCTTGTCCTCTACGTGACTTACACACTCCGTAACCTACATGACCACCTATGTTTACTAAGCGTTGATTCAAGTAATGACGAATATCGACTGCACCAACAATCATCTCATCCTCGAAGCAAAATAATGTTGTCGTCGGTACCCAGTCTTCATCAACTTCAGTACTGTTTAGACGGTCTACCATACTCTCAAATGATTCATACCTTGACATGTCAGTGTTTGAAGGCACTATTGGTTCACCATTCACATACCATTCTTGGAGGTACTTCGTTAAAGCATCTTTATCTGCATAACTCAATTGTCTTAAACGTAACACGAGTATCCCTCCTTCTGCACTATAAGCTAATATTGTTTTAGTTTGTCACTTCATATTTTACAATTATTCGTTATAAAACAATTTTACCAAAATACTAATCTGTTCCTCACTTAAAAACAAAGCATAAATTTCAAAAACAGCTTTTTGTAACAATAAAAAGACTGGGACAATGAATATCATCCCAGCCTAAAAATTCTATCTTCTATTTTAAATTATTTAATAGTGCCTAATTCTTTACCAACTTTTTCATAAGCAGCAATTGCTTTATCTAACATTTCTTTTGTATGTGCTGCTGTAGGCATGTTTCTTACACGACCTGTACCACGAGGTACTGTTGGGAATACGATAGATTTTACATATACGCCTTCATCTTTAAGACGTTTACTAAATTCTTGAGTTTCTTTTTCATCACCAATAATAACTGGTGTAATTGGTGTTTCTGATTCACCAGTATTGAATCCGAGTTTTTCTAAACCATCTTTTAAATATTTAGCGTTATCCCATAATTGATCGTGTAATTCAGTAGAAGCCATTAATTTTTTCACAGCTTCTGTAATTGCTTTTGTATCTCCAGGTGCTAAAGAAGTTGAGAATAAGAATGGACGTGATTGAGCTTTTAACCAATCAATTAATTCTTTAGTTCCTGCTACGTAACCGCCAACTACACCGATAGCTTTAGAAAGTGTACCGATTTGGAAGTCAATTTTATCTTGTAAGCCAAAATGTTTAACCGTACCTGCACCTTTACCCATAACGCCTGAACCATGTGCATCATCAACATAAGTAATTAAACCGAATTCTTCAGCAATTTCAACGATTTCTGGTAATTTAGCAACGTCTCCATCCATACTGAATACACCATCAGTAATGTACATTACTTTATTATATTGACCAGATTCTACAGCTTCTTTTGCTTTAGCTCTTAAGTCATCCATATCTGAGTGGTTAACACGGATGATTTTAGCTTTAGATAGACGACAACCATCAATAATTGAAGCATGGTTTAATTCATCTGAAAGAATCGCATCGTTTTTGTTCATTACTGCTGAAATAGCTGCCATGTTACAGTTGAAACCTGATTGATAAGCGATAGCTGCTTCAGTACCTTTGAATTTAGCTAAAGTCTCTTCTAATTCATCGTGTAGGTCTAATGTACCGTTGATTGAACGTACAGCACCAGCACCAACACCGTGTGAATCGATAGCATGTTTAGCTGCAGATTTTAAATCTTCATTTGTCGCCAGTCCTAAGTAGTTGTTTGATGATAAGTTAATATATTGTTTCCCATTGATTGTGATTTCTGGACCATTAGCACCTTCAATAGAATCAATTTCGTTATATAATCCATTATCTTTTAAATATTGAATATTTTCTTCTAAGAAATTGTGTAGTGATTGAACCATATTCATATCCCCTTTGTATTTTTTATATCAACATAATCATAACTGATTTTCCTTCAACATGAAAGCACTATCATTCCAGTAAATTCAATATATTGCATATTCTTTACGTCATGTACAACTGTTCATACAACATGTATTTTTTACTTCATTTTTCAAAAAATATATAATTAAACTATTGAGTTGTATTAGAATTTGATATACTAAAATTCATAATAATTAGGAAGAAGTGGTTAATGTGTTAGATTGGTTTCAATTAGCCAGTAATAAGGAAAATAGAATGATACAGATGCGCCGATATATGCATCAATATCCTGAACCTTCTTTCGAGGAAACTTGGACGCATAATTATATTCTAAATCAGCTCAGTCATCTTGATTGCGAGATCGAATCACCTATTGGCCGTAATGGCATTAAAGCAACGTTTAAAGGAAAAGAAAATGGCCCTACTGTGGCATTTCGCGCTGACTTTGATGCTTTGCCGGTACAAGAACTTAACGATGTACCTTATAAATCTAAAAATGATGGCTTTATGCATGCGTGTGGTCATGACGGACATACAGCTATTTTATTGGGTGTCGCTGAAATTGTACATGAACATCGCCATTTATTAAAAGGAAACGTGGTTTTTATCTTCCAATATGGTGAGGAAATTATGCCTGGTGGTTCTCAAGAAATGATTGATGATGGTTGCTTAAATGGTGTAGACAAAATTTATGGTACACATCTATGGAGTGGTTACCGTACTGGAACAATATATTCAAGACCTGGTGCTATTATGGCATCACCAGATGAATTCTCAGTTACAATCAAAGGTAAAGGTGGTCATGGTGCTAAACCACATGAAACCATTGATCCTATCGTTATTATGGCTGAGTTTATCCTAAGTGCGCAAAAGATCATATCTAGAACAATTGATCCTGTAAAAGAAGCAGTGCTCACATTCGGAATGATTCAAGCGGGATCATCGGATAGTGTTATTCCTGATAGTGCTTTTTGTAAAGGTACTGTGAGAACATTTGACACTGAACTTCAAACTCATATACACAATAAAATGGATAAGTTATTACAAGGACTTGCGTTAGCAAACGACATAACTTATGACTTGGAATACATTCGTGGTTATTTACCTGTACATAATCATGTAAATGCATTTGAAGTTGTTAAACAAGCAGCGAATGATTTACATTTACGTTTTAATGAATCTGAATTAATGATGATTGGTGAGGATTTCTCTCACTATTTAAAAGTACGTCCAGGTGCGTTTTTCTTAACTGGATGTGGTAATCCAGACAAAGGTATAACAGCGCCACATCATAATCCTCACTTTGATATAGATGAGTCTGCATTTAAATATGTGGCTAGTGAGTTTTTAAAGATTTTAGAAATTGAACAAGTATTTTAAAATTGAATAAATTTATTTAGATTTTGTATGTCTATGATTACTCTTACATTGAGTTGGTCATAGGCATTTTTTATTATTATTAAGATGAGATTGAAAAAGCATAATCTGAAAACTAGAAATAAGATTAAAATGTAAATATGACATTTACAAAAATAAAAAAAAGACTCCCAATAGGGAGTCTCATTTAGAAATAAGGAATAATTAAAATTATTCGATGATTTCAGTTACAACGCCTGATCCTACAGTACGTCCACCTTCACGGATTGAGAAACGAGTACCGTCTTCAATCGCGATAGGAGCGATTAATTCTACTGTCATTTCAACGTTGTCACCAGGCATAACCATTTCTGTACCTTCTGGTAAGTTAACAACACCAGTTACGTCAGTAGTACGGAAATAGAATTGTGGACGATAGTTTGTGAAGAATGGAGTGTGACGTCCACCTTCGTCTTTAGATAAAACGTATACGTCTGCTTTAAATTTTGTGTGAGGTGTGATTGAACCTGGAGCAGCTAATACTTGACCACGTTGTACGTCTTCACGAGCAACACCACGTAATAATGCACCAATGTTGTCACCAGCTTCAGCGTAGTCTAATAATTTACGGAACATTTCTACACCAGTAACAGTTGTTTTAGAAGTGTCATGGATACCAATGATTTCAACTTCTTCACCAACTTTGATTTGACCACGTTCAACACGGCCTGTAGCAACAGTACCACGACCAGTGATTGAGAATACGTCCTCAACTGGCATCATGAATGGTTTGTCAGAATCACGTTCTGGAGTTGGAATGTAATCATCAACTGCTTGCATTAATTCTAAGATTTTTTCTTCGTATTGAGCATCGCCTTCTAAAGCTTTTAATGCTGAACCAGCGATTACAGGTACATCGTCACCTGGGAAGTCGTATTCAGATAATAAGTCACGTACTTCCATTTCAACTAATTCTAATAATTCTTCATCGTCAACCATGTCAACTTTATTTAAGAATACTACTAATGCTGGTACACCAACGTTACGTGATAAAAGAATGTGTTCACGAGTTTGTGGCATTGGACCATCAGCTGCAGATACAACTAAGATACCGCCGTCCATTTGCGCAGCACCAGTGATCATGTTTTTAACATAGTCAGCGTGTCCTGGGCAGTCAACGTGAGCATAGTGACGTTTGTCAGTTTGATACTCGATGTGTGCAGTATTGATTGTGATACCACGTTCTTTTTCTTCTGGAGCGTTGTCAATCATGTCATATGATTGTGCTACAGTGTCACCATTTTTAGCTAATACAGTTGCGATAGCAGCTGTTAAAGTAGTTTTACCATGGTCAACGTGACCGATAGTACCAATATTGGCATGTTCTTTTGAGCGATCAAATTTTTCTTTTGCCATTATTAAATCTCTCCTATTCTAGTAAAAGTTATTTCAATATTATCTCTCATGATAGTTTCTCACCATCATGAGACATAATGATTGTTAGAATTCATAATTCATTTATAATGCATTTTCAGTAAAAAATCAATTCATAAAGATGTTCGCTTAATTAATAAGCTTACGCTGTATTTTACCTAGAAATTCTAGCTAAAACAAGTTTAATTATTCACCTTTATTTTTTTTGATGATATCATCAGCAATTGATTTTGGAACTTCTGCATAGTGATCGAAGTACATAGTGTAAGTACCGCGACCTTGAGTGTTAGAACGTAATGAAGTTGCGTAACCGAACATTTCTGAAAGTGGTACATAAGCGTTAACAACTTGTGCATTACCACGAGGTTCCATACCATCAACACGTCCACGACGAGCTGTTACGTCACCCATGATATCACCCATGTATTCTTCAGGCATTTCGATTGTTACTTTCATCATTGGTTCTAAGATAACTGGATCACATTTTTTAGCAGCTTCTTTAAGTGCTAATGATGCAGCAATTTTGAAGGCCATTTCAGATGAATCGACATCATGGTATGAACCATCAAATAATTTAGCTTTAACATCGATTAATGGATAACCAGCTAATACACCATTTTCCATTGCATCTTTAAGACCAGCTTCAACTGATGGAATGTATTCACGAGGAACTACACCACCAACGATAGAGTTTTCGAATTCGAAACCTGCGCCAGTTTCGTTTGGTGTGAATTCAATGTGAACATCACCGTATTGACCACGACCACCAGATTGACGAGAGAATTTACCTTGAACTTGTGCAGATTGCTTGAACGTTTCACGATATGAAACCATTGGGGCACCTACATTACATTCAACGTTGAATTCTTTCTTCATACGGTCAACTAAGATGTCTAAGTGTAACTCACCCATACCACCGATGATAACTTGTCCAGTTTCTTCGTCAGTATGTGCATGGAAAGTTGGGTCTTCTTCTTGTAATTTAACTAAAGCTTGAGTCATTTTATCTTGGTCAGCTTTAGATTTTGGTTCAACTGATAAGTGGATAACTGGCTCTGGGAATTCCATTGATTCCAAGATAATGTCATTTTTCTCTCCACATAAAGTATCACCAGTACCTGTTTCTTTAAGACCTACCGCAGCAGCGATATCGCCTGAGTAAACAGTGTCAATCTCTTGACGTGAGTTAGCGTGCATTTGTAATAAACGACCTACACGTTCACGTTTGTCTTTAGATGAGTTCTTCACGTAAGAACCTGAGCTTAAAGTACCTGAGTAAACACGGAAGAAAGTTAATTTACCAACATAAGGGTCAGTCATAACTTTGAATGCTAATGCAGCGAATTCAGCTGAATCGTCTGGTTTAGCAATTACTTCTTCTTCAGGATTTTCAGCACGATGGCCTACGATTGGTTTAACATCTAAAGGTGATGGTAAGTAGTCAATTACTGCGTTCAGCATTAATTGAACACCTTTGTTTTTGAATGCTGTACCGCAAAGTACTGGGTAGAATTCTACGTCAGTAGTTGCTTGACGAATAGCATTTTTTAATTCTGCTACTGAAATTTCTTCATCACCAAGATATTTTTCCATTAATTCATCGTTAGTTTCTGCAACTGCTTCGATTAAATTAGAACGAGCTTCTTCTGCTCTTTCTTTGTGATCTTCAGGGATTTCAATTTCGTCAATTTCAGTACCTAAGTCATTAGTATATTTGAAGCATTTCATTTCTACTAAGTCAATGATAGCTTCAAATTCGTCTTCGGCACCAATTGGTAATTGGATAGGTGCAGCGTTAGCATCTAAACGATCATGTAATGTACTTACAGAATAGTCGAAGTTAGCGCCTAATTTATCCATTTTGTTTACGAATACGATACGAGGTACACCGTAAGTTGTAGCTTGACGCCAAACCGTTTCAGTTTGAGGTTCTACACCTGATTGAGCATCAAGTACAGTAACTGCACCATCAAGTACACGTAAAGAACGTTCAACCTCAACAGTGAAGTCTACGTGTCCTGGAGTATCGATAATGTTTACACGGTGGCCATCCCATTGAGCTGTTGTAGCAGCTGATGTGATTGTAATACCACGGTCTTGTTCTTGTTCCATCCAGTCCATTTGTGAAGCACCTTCGTGTGTTTCACCAATTTTGTGGATACGACCTGTATAGTAAAGAATACGTTCAGTCGTAGTTGTTTTACCAGCATCAATGTGAGCCATGATACCGATGTTACGAGTGTTTTTCAAAGAAAAGTCTCTAGCCATTGTTTTTCTCCTTCCAGTAATTACTGAATAAGTACTATTGAATATGGCGATGCCCTAAGCATGAGCCATCTTATTTGGTAAACCAATGTGACGGAACACACTCAGGGTTAAAGCTTTAATCTTACCAGCGGTAGTGAGCGAATGCTTTGTTCGCTTCAGCCATTTTGTGAGTGTCCTCACGTTTCTTAACGGCACCACCTGTATTATTAGCAGCATCTAAGATTTCGTTAGCTAAACGATCTTCCATAGTTTTTTCACCACGAAGACGAGCGTAGTTAACTAACCAACGTAATC
>ERZ1023492.134-NODE-134-length-19599-cov-377.206713_pt1 | contig 19599 bp, 17 predicted proteins | sample MGYA00380541_ERZ1023492 | MGnify/ENA primary metagenome ERZ1023492 (study PRJEB33173, sample SAMEA4830351) | metagenome | study: EMG produced TPA metagenomics assembly of the PRJEB25223 data set...
AACCAGTGACCCCCTCCTTGTAAGGGAGGTGCTCTCCCAACTGAGCTAATCGCCCTTAATGTTGTGGGTTGGCATTATAGGGAGAATGCATTTTCAGTCAATACCTTTTTATTAAATTTTGTTTAATTGTCGTAAAAATAAGCATAAAATCCGCTTTTTTATTTAGAAGTCAAACAAGTCGTAGTAGAATAACGACTAATATTTTATTGAAGATAGGTTATAAAAATGAAACTAGATGCTCCTTTTAATTTAGACCCAAATGTAAAAGTGCGTACTCGTTTTGCTCCTAGCCCTACAGGTTATTTACATGTAGGTGGCGCACGTACCGCACTTTATTCTTGGTTATACGCAAAACATAATAACGGCGAATTTGTATTACGAATTGAAGACACAGATTTAGAGCGTTCAACACCAGAAGCAACTGCTGCAATTATTGAAGGAATGGCATGGTTAAATCTTCCGTGGGAGCATGGCCCTTATTACCAAACTAAACGCTTTGATCGTTACAACCAAGTGATCGATGAAATGATTGAACAAGGCTTAGCATATCGTTGCTATTGTACTAAAGATCGCTTGGAAGAACTTCGTCATACTCAAGAACAAAATAAAGAAAAACCACGTTATGACCGCCACTGCTTACACGATCACATCTGCTCTCCAGATGAACCTCACGTTGTACGTTTCAAAAATCCAACTGAAGGCTCGGTAGTATTTGATGATGCCGTACGTGGCCGTATTGAAATCAGCAATAGTGAGCTTGATGATCTTATTATTCGTCGTACAGACGGTTCGCCAACTTATAACTTCTGTGTAGTTGTAGATGACTGGGACATGGGTATCACACACGTTGTGCGTGGCGAAGACCACATCAATAACACCCCTCGTCAAATCAATATTTTAAAAGCCATTGGTGCCCCAATTCCAACCTATGCGCACGTTTCCATGATTAATGGAGATGATGGCCAAAAACTCTCTAAACGACATGGTGCAGTGAGCGTAATGCAATATCGTGATGATGGTTACTTACCAGAAGCTTTAATCAACTATCTTGTGCGTTTAGGCTGGGGACATGGCGACCAAGAAATTTTCAGTCGCGAAGAAATGATCAATTATTTTGAATTAGATCACGTTAGCAAATCAGCTAGTGCATTCAACACTGAAAAATTACAATGGTTGAATCAACATTATATCCGTGAATTACCGCCAGAATACGTGGCTAAACACCTTGAATGGCATTACAAAGATCAAGGCATTGATACAAGCAATGGTCCTGCATTAACTGAAATAGTCACCATGCTTGCGGAACGTTGCAAAACCTTAAAAGAAATGGCAAGTTCAAGCCACTACTTTTTTGAAGAATTTGAAACCTTTGATGAAGCAGCAGCTAAAAAACATTTCAAAGGCAATGCTGCTGAAGCGCTTGCAAAAGTAAAAGAAAAATTAACCGCACTTTCTAGCTGGGATTTACATTCTACTCACGAAGCGATTGAGCAAACGGCTGCTGAACTAGAAGTGGGCATGGGTAAAGTTGGCATGCCATTACGTGTCGCTGTGACAGGTTCTGGTCAATCTCCATCAATGGATGTTACCCTAGTCGGTATCGGCAGAGATCGCGTACTTGCACGTATTCAGCGCGCAATTGATTTTATTAATGCACAAAATGCTTAATATTTAATCGGATAACAAACGCATAATAAAATCGTATTGACAGCCACATAGTCAAATTTTATTATGTTGCTGTCTTTTATGGGGATATAGCTCAGTTGGGAGAGCGCTTGAATGGCATTCAAGAGGTCGTCGGTTCGATCCCGATTATCTCCACCAAATTAATAAAGCAAGGTTACTTACCTTGCTTTTTTATTATCAATAATCAATATCTTAGTGAATTTTAACAAAAATAAAAATCAAAGCGTGCTAGAATAGTGCGCTTTTTTATTACATCGCTCTAAACCATATCAAGGAATAATTATGCGTCCAAATAATCGAGAAAATAATCAACCCCGCCAAATTAAAATTACCCGTAACTACACCAAGCATGCTGAAGGTTCCGTGCTTGTTGAATTTGGGGACACCAAAGTGCTTTGTACTGCAACAGTTGAAGATGCTGTACCACGTTTCTTAAAAGGACAAGGGCAAGGCTGGGTCACGGCTGAATATGGAATGTTGCCACGTTCAACACATAGTCGTATGCAGCGTGAAGCGGCTAAAGGTAAACAAGGCGGACGCACAATGGAAATTCAACGCTTAATTGCCCGCTCTTTGCGCGCGATGGTGGATCTTAAAGCACTGGGTGAACGTGCGATTACTTTAGATTGTGATGTTATTCAAGCAGATGGCGGCACACGAACTGCATCCATTACTGGTGCTGCAGTTGCATTATGTGATGCGATCAATGGTTTAATTGAGAATGGCACGTTAAAAACTAACCCAATTAAAGGTCTAGTTTCGGCGATTTCTGTAGGGATTGTTGAGGGGCAAGCCGTTTGTGATTTGGAATATGTGGAAGATTCTGCAGCGGAAACCGATATGAATGTTGTGATGATGGAAGATGGTCGCATGATTGAGGTACAAGGCACCGCAGAAGGCGAGCCATTTAGCCATGAAGAATTATTAACATTATTAGATTTAGCGAAACAAGGCTGTAATCAAATTTTCATCGCTCAACGCGAAGCGTTAGGCTTATAAACATAGTTTATAGGGATTAAAAAATGGAACAATATAAACGCGATTTTATCGAATTTGCTTTAAGCAGAAATGTATTGAAATTCGGCGAGTTTACTTTGAAATCGGGGCGTAAAAGTCCGTATTTTTTCAATGCGGGGTTGTTTAATACGGGGGCAGATTTAGCACGTTTAGGCGAGTTTTATGCTGCGGCAATTCAGGCAAGTGCGGTAGATTTTGATGTTGTTTTTGGCCCTGCTTACAAAGGTATTCCAATTGGCACTTCAGTTTCGGTGGCGTTATTTAATCGTTATGGTATTGATAAACCCGTGTGTTTTAATCGCAAAGAAGTGAAAGATCACGGAGAGGGCGGCAATTTAATTGGTAGTCCATTGCAAGGAAAAATTTTGCTTGTGGATGACGTGATTACGGCGGGTACTGCAATTCGTGAATCTATGGAATTAATCAGTGCAAATCAGGCAGAGCTTGCGGCAGTATTAATCGCCTTAAACCGTAAAGAACGAGGAAAAGGCGAGCTTTCAGCAATTCAAGAAGTAGAACGTGATTATCAATGCCAAGTGCTATCAATCATTGATTTAGATGATTTGATGCAATTTATTGAACAAGATCCTCGATACAGTAGCCATTTGCCAGAAATGCGTGCTTATCGTGCCGAATTTGGCGTATAAAACTTGAGAAATAAATTTTTGTTATCATTATAAATAACATTATAAAAATAACCGCACTTTGACTTAACAGAGGAAAGAATGAATTTTATTGGAAAAATTATAGGCGTATTTTTAGGTTGGAAAGTTGGTGGATTTTTTGGTGCGATTGCTGGGCTAATCTTAGGTTCCATCGCAGATAAAAAATTGTATGAACTTGGCTCGGTAAGTTCTAGTTTCTTTAAAAAGAAAACAACGCGTCAAGACTTGTTTATGCAAACTACCTTTGCGGTGTTAGGCCATTTAAGCAAATCGAAAGGGCGTGTAACAGAAGAAGATATCCAATTAGCTAATCAATTAATGATTCAGCTTAAACTGGATGATGCGGGGCGTAAATTAGCGCAGGATGCGTTTCGTCGCGGTAAAGAATCTGATTTCCCAATTCGTCAAGTGATCCGTGAATTTCGCATTGGTTGTGGGCAACGTGCTGATTTATTGCGAATGTTCTTACAAGTGCAAGTTCAAGCGGCTTTTGCCGATTCAGAACTTCACGAAAATGAGAAAGAAGTGCTTTATGTGATTGCTGAAGAACTTGGTCTTTCTCGTATGCAATTTGAACAAATGATTGCAATGGAAATGGCTGCTCGAGCTTTTACTCAAGGCGGTTTTTATCAGCAATATCAACAAGGTGCATATCAAGGTGGCTACCAATATCAGCAACAAAATAGTGGTGGTTACCAACATGCTTCTGGCCCAACTTTAAATGATGCCTATAAAGTATTGGGTGTAACTGAGTCCGACGAGCAAAATACGGTTAAGCGTGCTTATCGTCGTTTAATGAATGAACACCATCCAGATAAACTCGTGGCGAAAGGTTTACCGCCAGAAATGATGGAAATGGCAAAAGAAAAAACTCAACAGATTCAAGCCGCTTACGATTTAATTTGTAAAGCAAAAGGCTGGAAGTAGTGCGTGTTATTCTTGCGCCTATGCAAGGGGTTCTAGATCCCTTTGTACGCCAACTTCTCACGGAAGTGAATGACTACGATTTATGTATAACAGAATTTGTTCGCGTAGTTGATCAACTTCTCCCTGAAAAAGTATTTTATCGTTTATGCCCTGAATTAAAAAATCAGGGCTTTACTTCTTCAGGCACGCCTGTGCGAGTGCAGTTGCTAGGGCAGAATCCAGAATGCCTTGGTGTGAGATTCAAAAAATCTTGCAAAAATATGCGAATGTCGAAAATGAATATGACAGTGGTTTTTATCATGTGGCACGAATTAAACAATGGTTACGTTATTTGAATAAGGAATATGATGAAGCGAACCAAGTGTTTGATAAGATTAAGACTTGCCAAACTGCTGAAGATTTGAAATTACGGTTAAATGATAAATAAAAAACCTGCTAATCAGCAGGTTTTCTTTTTCTAAATTATTTAAAAATTCACCGCACTTTTTAATTTTTTCAGTGCATTAGTTTCTAATTGACGAATACGTTCCGCAGATACATTATATTTTGCTGCCAAGTCGTGCAATGTAGCTTTGTTATCATCTAACCAACGAGCTTTGATAATATCCTGACTACGCGCATCTAGACTTTGTAGTGCCGCACCTAATTGCTCGGTTGCTTGGCTTTCAAAGTTTTCATTTTCAAGCGCTGCTGCGAAATTAGAACTTTTATCTTCCAAATAAAGGGCTGGAGAATAGGTCTCTGTTTCTGCATCATCAGTAGGTAAATCAAAACCGACATCGGCACCGCTCATACGCGATTCCATTTCGATCACATCTTCTTTGGAAACACCCAATTCATTTGCGACCATATCAACTTCATTTTCATTGAACCAACCTAAACGTTGTTTAGTTTTACGTAGGTTGAAAAATAATTTACGTTGAGCTTTCGTGGTTGCGACTTTTACGATACGCCAGTTACGAAGAACATATTCGTGGATTTCAGCTTTAATCCAATGCACAGCAAATGACACCAAGCGTACACCAACTTCAGGGTTAAAACGTTTAACCGCTTTCATTAAGCCGATATTGCCTTCTTGGATTAAGTCAGCTTGTGGCAAACCATAGCCAGAATAGCCACGTGCAACATGGATCACGAAACGAAGATGCGACAAAATGAGTTTTTTCGCTGCATCTAAATCCTCGTGATAATACAAACGTTCTGCCAATTCCTTTTCTTCCTCTGCGGTCAGCATCGGATATTCATTTGCTGCACGAATATAACCTTCGATACTGCCTTGAGGAACTAACATCATTTGTGTTTCTTTATCCATCGTTTCCCTTCTTTATTTTGGCTTTTGCCAATCAATGTACTTAGTTATAGCACAATAAGCTATCTTATTGAACCAATTTGTTAATAAGACAGATTTTATCAATTGAAAGTTCAATTATTTTAAATAATTCTGATTAATTAGCAAAGTGGAATTAAAGTTAAATTAAGATTTTCATCAATGACTTTGAATAGTAGATCGATATTCGGATGTTTGCCTGGATTTGCTTTAGCATCTTCTACGTGTTCTGCAAACCATTCAACACCTTGTTGTGCGGAAGTGCGGTTTAATTTTCCGTTAAATTTTTCAGCCAACGCATTATAAAGGCGAAGCGAACCTAATTTACCTTGTATCGCAGGAATGTTATGGATAATAGTTTCTCCATTCATCACGTTCAAACCCGTTAGATGATCGATTTTGGGCAAGATTTCTAAAATTTCTTTAAAGTTCATTGTTTATATCCTTACTTTATAAAATTACGTGATAATTTGCTCACTATTTACTTCGCCAGTTGCACCAATAAAGCGGACTTCAGGTTGTAAAGATACACCAAATTTTTCAGCAACGCTTTGGCGTACATAATATGCAAGTTTTATCACGTCTTGTCCTGTTGCCCTGCTTTTGTTAATTAATACTAATGCTTGTTTTTCATGAACGGCTGCACCGCCAATTTGAAAACCTTTAAGATTGCATTGATCAATCAGCCAGCCTGCCGCTAATTTCACTGAGCCATCTGCCTGTGGAAAGTGCGGTAGATTTTCGTGATGTTTTTTGATTTTTTCAAAATGTTCTAAACTGACAACAGGATTTTTAAAGAAACTCCCTGCATTACCCACTTCATTGGGATCAGGTAATTTGCTTTGACGGATATGACAGACTTCATCAAAAATTTGTTTAGCGGTGACGCTTTTCGGATCGAACTCTACAAGCGAACCATATTTTAGAATAGGCTGCCAATCTTTTTTTAGCTTTAATCCAACCGCTGTAATCACATAACCTTGCTGATAACGATGTTTAAAAATACTCTCACGATAACCAAATTCACATTGTTCTGTGTCGAGTCTAAAGGTTTCGTTCGTATTTAAATTAAGTACCTCCACATAATCACATACATCTTTAAATTCAACGCCATAAGCACCGATATTTTGAATGGGGGCAGAGCCTGCACAACCGGGAATCAGAGCCAGATTTTCTAAGCCATAAATACCATTATTAATAGACCACTCCACCAATTTATGCCAATTTTCCCCGCCATTGACGTGAAGATAGTGAAAATTTGCATCTTGTTCGTGCGTAATCCCCATTAAACGATTAAGGATCACGATGCCATTAAAATCATCTAGAAATAGAACATTACTTCCTTGACCTAAAAAAAGAGTGGGTAAATTTTCTGATTTAGAATGCGCCCACACTTGTTGTAGCTGTTCGATACTATGTGCTTCAATAATTTCACGAGCATTAGACTGAATGTGGAAAGTGTGAAAAGGTTGTAAATTTTGCATTTTGATGTCCTAATATAATGTATGTGGCAAGGTAATTTTGACTTGTGTGCCGCCTTGCTCTCGGCGATGAATATGCAATTGTGCATTAAGCTGACGACAACGTTCCGCCATAATATTCAAGCCGTAATGCCCTTCAGGTTCTTCAAGATTTGGAATGCCAACCCCATCATCTTCAACTAAAATTTCATACTCGCCTTCCGCATTAATTCTTGCGCTAATTTCAATTACCGTGCCTTGAGAATGTTTGATCGCATTGGTGGTGGCTTCACGTACAATTTGCAGAACGTGAACCAGCTGTTGAGGGTTCAAACTTTGTGAGGGTAATTGACAATTCACATTCATTTGCATTGTTGTTTGCGAGCGTAATGAATCAATCACTTGTTTTAGTGCAAGCTGTAAATTCGCTTCTTGTATAGTTAAACGGAAAGTGGCTAAAAGCTCACGTAACTGTGCATAACCACCAGAAAGGGCTTGTTCAAAATTGGCAATAATTGCCAAACTCTTTTCTTTTGATTGTTCGTCTTCTTTCTTCAGGTTATGTTTGAGCAAAGTAAGTTGAATTTGTAAAAATGATAAGACTTGAGCCAAAGAATCGTGCAACTCTCGCGCAATAATTGAGCGTTCTTCCATTAATAAAATCTGTTCTTTCTGACGTAAATTTTTATGGAAATAAAGCGCACGAGCAAGCATTTGCGCTAAATTTTGCATAATTCGGGGATCTGGACAAGGTAATCCTGCTTGCCAAGACAGTACTCCTAATTCTTCGTTATCCACAGAAAGGGTTTCGATTTGTAGTTCATTATTAGCATCTTGCTTACCCAATGTAATATCCCAATGTTCAGCCCCCATCACTTCCACTTTAACGAAGTTCAAATGGTCGCTAATAAAAATGTAATTCAAAACTTGATTTAAAATTTTATCGTTAATTGTGTTTGTATTCAGAAGTTGAGCACTTTGATAAAGAGTGCTTAAAGTGCGGTTAGTTTGACGCAACTTTTGCGTTTTTTCGTTTACCGCTTCTTCTAAACGGGAATAAAGCTGTCCCAGTTCTGTGGACATTTGTGTAAATACGCGAGCCAGTGTGCCAAGTTCGTTTTGTTTCCTTGTGTCAAGCGGAATATGATTGAATTGACGCATTTGCACTTGCATACTGGCTTTTGTCATTAAATGCAAAGGTTTCACAACTTCTCGGTTTGTATACCAAATCACATAAGACACCATCAGCAAAATTAACAACATCGCAAAACCTAATACTGAAACGCCTAAAATCCATTTCTGCTCACTAAAACGTTGTAATTCAAACACAAAATAATCAACATCTGCCACATAGTTAGTAAGCTGCTTACTATAGTTTTTTACATCCTGTTGGCGCGCATATTTTTCCATGTTCGTCCAACGTTGCAAAATGTTTTGATAGGAATGTTTTAATACATTCGGTGTGAAAAATTGATTTTGAACTTCTAGTAAAGCGGATGAATGAAGACTTATATGATAACGACGTAAGTTTGTTTCCACGCTTTCTGGTTGGTCTTGCATTTCATAAAGCAAACGATAACTTTGCATACGCAAAGAACCTGAAATATTAATGGCTTCGGCATCATATTTATTACTGCTCATAATTGCCAAACTGAGAGAACTAATCACACCAGCAACGATAAGAATGATAAATAAATATTTCGCAATACGGGTGGAAACGGAACCTTTAGTATACACAGAAAACTCCAGTGGAAATTTAGAAAAGTGCGGTAAAATTTTTATTTCTTTTTAAATTTAGCCCAAACTTTATCTTCTTGACCACGCCATAAGCGTTGAATGTTATCGTGATGACGATAAATTAATAGGCAACACACCAGTGCAACAGGAAAAGTAAATTCAGGTTTAAACCACCACACATAAAAAGGCACAAGTAATGCAGAAATAACCGCACTTAATGAAGAATAGCCACTAACAAGAAAAACAAAGATCCACGTACCAAACATTGAACCTGCAACAGCCCAAGAAATCGGTGCGATTGCCCCAAAGGCAGTTGCAACACCTTTGCCACCTTTAAATTGAAAGAAAATTGGGAAAATATGCCCTAAACAAGCACCAAGTGCGACCATCCCTAATTCAAATTGGGTTAAACCTAAATAATAACCTGCCCATACAGGAATCATCCCTTTTAACATATCAAAAATAAGCACTGCCAAGGCAGACTTACGATTTCCAATGCGTAACACATTTGTCGCCCCAGGATTGTGTGAACCATTTTGACGAGGATCTGGCAAGCCTGCAATGCGACAAATTAAAATCGCACTGGAAATAGAGCCTAAAAGATAGGCAAAAAGCATATAAAAAAGGGCGAAAAGGCTCATTTTGTACTCCAGCAAGAAAAACTGTTCGTTATTTTACCCAAAGTTGATAGCATACGCCTACAATAATTTTAGAGGAAACCTTATGGATCGTATTTTTATTGAAGAATTGACTGTTTTTGCACAAATCGGTGTATATGATTGGGAACAGCAAATAAAGCAAAAACTTGTGTTTGATTTGGAAATGGCGTGGGATTGCAAACAAGCGGCAGAAACGGATGATGTTGCATATTGTTTAAATTATGCTGAAGTGAGCCAAGCGATTATTGATTATGTGGAAAGCAAACCTTTCTTGCTGATTGAGCGAGTGGCTTATGAAGTGGCGGATTTGCTTGAGTCACGTTATCAACTTCAAGGATTAAAAATTAAACTGAGTAAACCAAAAGCCGTCGCGCAAGCTCGAAATGTTGGCGTATTGATTGTTCGTGGTTGTTTAAAATAATGTAGCGATAGTGGCTATTAATAAATCTGACAGGCATGCAATTTAATTGATGTCTGTCAGATTGGCTTTATGCTTTTACCTTGTGTTCTGAATAGTTATTGTTCAGCTTCTAACTCTCCAACACTCACTTTAGTATTATTACCTTTATCGCCGAATTGTTGTTCTTCGCAACCGTTACCTGCATCACAAACTGCAACAGAAACAAGTTTTTCAACATCTAAGCTACTCACTAACTTTGTATTAATGATTTTTTCGCTTGCGTCCGTAACATTCAATTGCTCAGCAGACAAGTTGCTGGCTCGCACACCGTTAATTTTGTCATAAAGTCTAGCAAAACCACGTTCACTGAGTTTGGTAGAAGCACCGTTAATTTTTGTTTGATTAAGGTTTTTCTCACGAGGAAGTTCAAAGAATGTGAAATTTGAATTTGGTTTTACCTCAATTTCTACATCTTTGGAGCTTAAATAAGCTGTCCCACCGTTTGGTGCTAAGGCAGTGATGTCGGCATTTTCAATGGTTGTTTTGGTATTCGCTGAATCACCAATAGTAAATGCCATATTGGCGATATTAGCATCATTATCAGCTGAACCCAACGCCCCATTAATTAGAACTTCTTCCGCTGCTCTTCCTCCAGTGTTAATTGCGGTAATTTTCAAGTCCTCTTTGCTGTATTTACCTGCAATTTTTGTATTGCCATCAGTTTTAAAGGTGTAACCCTGATGAGATTTCACAAAAATAGAACTTTTTTCCCCTATTAATTCCCCGATTAAAAACATCGTAGCATAAGTCCCAGTTGGAGATATACCCTCTTTCTCATCGCCCACGATTTTGATATGTGAGTTTATCATTGACACTTTACCATTCATTCCTAAACGGTTTGTTTGAGCTAAAGTATCTTGTGAATTATCTTTATCAAAGGTAATATCAATCTTGCTATTATCTAATTTAATTTTTTCTGCCAGTAAATGTACAAATCCATTTTTCAGATTAATATTACTGTTAGAAATATTAATTTCTGTATCTTTAATAGTTGATCGCCTTGTATTTTTAGCGGCAAACAGATCAAAACGATACAAATAGGCTCTATTCATATCTAACTCTAAATCATAGTAATATCCCCAACGGCGTCTGCCTTGATCTAACTCCGATAACTGCGTACGTTTGTCTAAATCTAACACACCGTATTCATATTTCCAAGGCTCACCATTTGTTCTATTACGGGATACCCCCCCATCAATGTAAAAATTCGTTTTTCCTGTGGCAACGATTTTATCTAAATTAACTTTTTCAAATCCACCTGCTAAAATCACATCATCAACCTGATTAAATTCTACGTTACTCATATTAACATTAAACTTCTTGCGTTGTGATCCTTCCGTTTTCTGATATGGGTTATCGTAGTCGCTTTCATTGACACTACGCCCCAATCCCATAGCTCCGTTACCAAGATTTATTTTGCTGTCAGTAATGGTAATATTTGATTGAAAATCTTCCTCATTCTGCAAACTGGTTATAAAAAATAAACGACCTTTTGAATTAATATCCGCATGATTGATCTTAATATGACCTTTGTTAGTTAGCTTTAATAGCGAATCTGAGTCTCTAAAGGAATTTATCTTAATATTTCCTGAAATATCAACGTCCTTTCCTTTAAGAGTTACTTTTCCATTATTAGCTAGTAATGAACTTAACGCCCCTGTTTGTATAAATGAACCCGTACCCGTATTATCTTTATCTTTCTCTTTCTCTTTATCCGCAATACGAATATTTTCATCGTCTGGCACGTCAATATTAACTTCTGTTTTTAATTTTTTATGCTCATCGTCATAGTATTCTCTATTTTCTTCACGTCCAAAGTCACCTTTGATATTAACGCTTTTGCCTTTAAAGTTGATTTTAGGCGAGGTAACTTTTGAGCCAGTTTGAGAAGTGATTTTTATATTGTCTTCAAGTTCCTTATTTGAGGTAACATCAGCCCCAAAAGTAACTATCTCCCCTTTAATATCACTTTTATTATTCAACTCAACATTGCCAGCAGATAACACAACCTTGCCGTTTCTATTACTAACCTTAGTTGCTTCTAACACACCATTATTCATAACCAAGCTATCTAATGCTTGGTTACGCCCTTTCGCACTTAACGTAATCTCTCCTGCTTTAATGCTCCCTTCATTTTTAACAATACCCCGTACTGTATTATCTTCTAATGCCACACTTATACCGCTATCTGGTAAGGTAAATGTAAAATTATAGTCTGAGGATAAATACACCTCGCCATTTTTTGCAGCGTTTTTTTCAACGTCAATTTCCCCTTTATTGATAACTTCATCGCCATTAAGTACCACGAAATCTTTCGCCTTAATTTTCCCTTCATTGATAACTTGACCTTCTTTTACCACCTGACCTTCTGTTACCACCTGACGGTCTTTTAGTTTACGGGTAAATTTATTGGTATTGCTATTGCCATTTTCACTGATTTTCTCTAAATCTTTAGTTGTTGCAAGTAAGCCAGCTACATTAATTTCTGCCCCTTTGGTAATAATAACCCCATTAGGGTTTGCTAAATAAACTTTACCGTTTGCCGTCAATTTCCCTTGAATTTGGCTAGCATTGCCGCCAGTTACACGGTTATATGCCACAGAATTTGAGTTAGGCTGTATAAATTCCACTTCTTTATTTTCGCCGATGTCAAAACTCTTCCAATTTATTTGAGTTGTAGAGGTACTTTGATTAATCGTCATTTTATTTTCAGTTTGAGAAACAGTTGCCTTCCCAAAAACGACTTCATCCTGTTGTGGAAAATCCGGTGTAGAGGCATATGTCGCACCAGTGTAAGTGGTCAATATGATAAGAGAAATTACATTTAATTTATACATAGCATACCTCCTTAGAAAGTTTTAATCATAGAAAGCCAAAATTGGTGTTTATCGGCATTATCAATATTGTTATCAAGCGGCTTGGCGACACTGACATTGATGGCATAGCTGCCAGCATCTGAAAAAGAAAGTCCTGCACCAACGCTTTGTAATTTCACGTTATTTTTCACGCCTGGTGCGAGAAATTGGCTATTTTTATAAGATTTCCCGAAACCATAGTCATAGAACAATGAACTAACTAGCACACTTTGGGAAAAGATTGGTAAATAATGTTTGAATTCTGTTTGTATCAAATGCCCTTCATCCACAGAAGCCGCACCAGCTTGATGTCCACGTACTCCAGACAAACCACCAAGCAACATTTTCTGTGAGCTTTCAAGGGTTTTATCGGCAAACTGACCGTTTATACCAATATTGAAAGCAAAAGATTTTGGCAAAATTTGCTCGTGAGACAAGCGGTAGTTATATACCGTAAAATGCGATTTTGATTGAAAATCCTCTGCCACATTATGTTTTTTTTCATCAGTTTGATTCGCTAAATTACCGAACAAGGTAGATAATGAAAAATAAGTTGTCCCATCTTTAATAAGATTCCAAGAACCGTCAATCCCTGCAGTTAAACTATTTATTTTCCGTTTTTGTTTCACTGTAACCGCTTGTTGTTTATCCGTAAGGTTTTGATGATTAAAGCTCACTTTAGTACTTAAACGAAAATTTGGTGTACGGATTGTTGGGTGCAACAAATAAGCCCCTAAGGTATGGGAATGCCCTTGAGATTGTAATGATTTAAAATTACCACCTAATTTGTAGTCGAGATAGTTAGCCGTTACACCAAAACGCGTAGAATAACCATCAATTAAAGAGGAATAATCTATACGAGCATTTTTTAAATTAGCCTGATTAGAACTCATTAAATCCAGTTTCAATTCATCGCCCCAGCCATTCAAATTACTGACTTTTGTCCCTGCAGCCAAACGGTAACGCCCCGTATACTTGTTACCTTGGTTATCTACTGAAACATAACTAGAAAAACGTTTTGCATCGTTAATCTTAATCAGTAAATTCGCTTCGCCGACTTTTTTGCCTGCGGAGAGTTGCAAACCAGCATTTACCCCTGGAACATCGTTTATTGTTAAAGCAAATTTTTCTAACTCATCTTTCAAAATAAATTCGGACGTATTTACTGTTGTATTAGAGAGACGGGATACAAATTTATTGCTTAATGCACTGTGATTTTGCAAGCGTATTTCGCCCACATTACCTTTGAGTAACAGAATTTTTACCGTACCTTGCTCAATTTCCTGCGGTGGTAAAATCGCTTTTGCCACTAAATAATTATTATGACGATAAAATTCGCTGATCTCATTTGCTAAATTACTTAAATCTGACAGCGATACCTCTTTTCCTACATAATTTTTCAAAATATGCGCAAGTTCATCTGCCGCCACTTCCTGATTGTTTCGATCTAAAATCTGTACTTGCGTAAGTGGAAATTTTAGCTCTTGTTTATACTGTGCGGTATAAGGCGATTTTGCCGCTTGATTAAATAATTCGCCACTAGGTTTGGCTTCTGGTTGAATTTGACGCTGTTCTAGTTCACGGTTCAATGATCCAGCATTTGGCACTAATGCCATCACTGAATTACTCAAAACAAAGCCTAAACTGACCGCACTTGCAATAACAGAATAACGAGGTCTCATTTTCATTCCTTATGTCCTATTAATTGATAAAATTACAAAAATTGAGGGAAAACAGCTTTAGGGCGTTTTTCCAAAGTAAATTTAGAAGCTATAAACTGCACTAATTTTCGCATTGCGACCTGTGCCTTCCATTAAACTAAACGCTGGTTGATATTTTCTATCAAACAAGTTTTCCAGCGCAAAATCTAAACGCAGGTTTTTCCATTCGCCTTTTAATGGCGCATAGGTAGCACGAAGATCGGTCAGTATATAACTTGGGTAGGTAACAGCGTGATCTTTAGGCACTCGATGTTGGGCAGCGTAATGGGTTATTGTCGCTCCCACCGTGAATTTGTCTTTTACTAAAGCATAATCTGCCCCTACGCCGATTTTGCTTGCGGCAATGTTTGATAAGGCTTCGCCGCTATCTTTATCTCTACCTTTGGTGCTGCCATAATTAGTAAATAGCGTTAAACGTTCTGTTTGGTATTGAGCTTGCAATTCAATACCGCTTAAACGGGCATTAGTTATGTTTTGATACTGGGATTTTGTTGGCAACAATGCTCCATTTGTCTTTGCATTTGCATCATTAAATATTTTTAAGTTAATAAAATCTTTCACATCATTACGGAAATAAGTCGCTTCAATTTTGAATTTATCGCCCTGTTTAAACAGACTATCAAAATGTAGATTTGCGGTAATTTCTTTATTTTTCGCTGTTTCAGGGCGTAAATTTGGATTTGCTACAAATTTATTGACGAGATATCGATTAGCTACGTTTGCCCCAAAGTGAGAGCCGCTTACAAACCGTTCTTGCATAGATGGGGCTCGGAAAGCTTCATTATATTTAGCAGAAAAATCTAACCAATTGGTCACTTTCCAAGTCAATTTTGTGGCAGGCGATAAATGATTATCCTTATATTTTACGGTTTTACTTGAGGTATCGTAGTGGTCATAACGTACACTTGGCGAAAGTAGCAACTTTTCCCCAAATAGCGGAATATGGGCGATTAAATAAACGCCTGTAGTGTTTGAATTCGCATTATAGGGTTCCGCTCGAAACTGCGCATCACTATTGTTTGTGCCTCGTTCAGTACTGATTTTATCTCGCATATAATCCACCCCATAAACAAAGGAAATGTGAGATAATTCGGAAGAGTTACGTAAATTTATACCTCGGGTAGTCAATTTAGTCTGATCTTTCACACCACTGACTTTACGCTGTTCTTTCTCAATAGTCTTATTGTTGTATAGCGCAATATGCGTATTTAGATAAGGATTATCTGGCGTTAAATAATAGTTAAATACCGTGCTTTGATCAGGAATTTGTTGATCAGTTAAATAACTGACACTGCCAAAACGTGTTTTCACTTTAGAGTAAAATGCTGATGTTTCTGATTCTGATGGTTTTCTCTGTGGCAAACTGTTGTTTGAGCCGTGGAATTCTCCGATTTGTTTTTTAATTTGTTCATTAGTAAGTTCGTTTTCCACCTCATTATTGCTTGGTGCTGTTTGTTTAAAACGAGTTTCGCGGTGGGATAATTCCACACGGTTCGCATCATTGATTTGCCAACCAAATTTGCTAAGCCCCCCAAACTGTTTATAGGCTGTATTATTCAGCTTATTGCCTCTACCAGTGCGTAAATTATCCGCATTATTATAGAAACCACTAATAAGAACATCGAATTTGTCATTTGCCGCAAATACAGAAACATCCTTTTCCGATAAATTATTAGCAGTTTGATAACCTTGGCGAATTTTAACTCCGAATTTGTCATTATTTTTCAATAAGTCTAAAGCATTTGGCGTACGCATTGCCACAACACCACCCAATGCACCGCTACCCCATAAGGAGCTACTTGGTCCTTTGATTACTTCAATTTCTTGGATGAGTGACATTGGAAGAAAATAAGAACCTCTATGTGCTAAATCAAAATTTTGCCTCACGCCATCAATAACTTGCACAACACGATTATCACTTAACCCTCGAATATTAGGTTTTTGAGCAATGCTTCTCGAACCGCCTCTAATATCAACATTGGGAATGTCTTCTAACGCATCTGCAACACTAGTCGCTTGCTTGGAAAGAAGACTATCTTTAGATTGTTTTTCTGGCGTATAAGCAAACCTACTTGGATCTCGTGTCGCAATAACGTTGATAGAGTCTAATTCAACGGATTGCGCTAGTGCATTTGCTGTCACTAAGGTTGTTGTAATTGCAAGGGAAAGTTTAGAAAATCGCATCTGTTTTCCTTATTGTAATAATTAAAAATAGGAGAATTGCGATGATAATAACGATGATTACAATAATAATCAATTGGTTTATTTATAATCATTTGCATTTAATTGCGTAAAATTCAAACTAATTTTGGATTTCAATCTGTACCTGCAAAAATTGGACTAAATAAGCGAGAGATTAAGGTATAGATTTTTATGACTAAATATAATTATTTTGACAGCAAGTTATTGATTTTTAACTTAAAAAACTAAAGTTCTTACTTTCCAAAAACAACTTTCAAGTTGGCTATATTAAAACCATCTAAGTTTTGAGATACAGATTATTTTTTCAAAATAACCCCAATTTTTTCATTTGTTCAATGACGGGTTCCACTTGAATCTCTGCCATCAAATTTTTCCCTTTTAGTTTGGTTGCCCAAGGTAGTTCAGAAGATGGTTTGCCAAATTCTTTTTTGGCATTTTTTTCATATACTGATACCACGTTATCTAAATTATTATAAGGCGCAGTCCGCAAAGGATTGTGATAGGCATACAAGCCAATAACGGGTGTTCCTTGTGTTGTCGCAATATGGGCAGGGCCAGAATCTGGCGAAAGCACCAAATCAACCTTAGAAATTAAAGCGGTAAGCTGCTTTAGGTTTGTTTTTCCTGCAATATTGGTGGGCGTGAAATGGCAAAGTGCGGTAATTTTTTCGACTATTTCTAATTCACGTTTGGCTGGCGAACTGCAGAAAATCACATTGATATTATGCTGATGGGCAATATTGGCAACCTCTGCATAACCTTCGATTAGCCAATCTTTTTCTGCTTTGCTAGAGCAAGGGGAAATTAATAAATTTTTACGAGAGAAATCAATAAATTGATCGGCAAATTTATAATCATCTTGTGAGATAGCTAATTCCCATTTCGGTTCTGCTTTCGGCACGCCAATATATTCAGCGAAAGCCATAAATCCATCTAATACATGAGGCGATGAGGGATCAGTGATACGACGATTTACAAATAGCCATTGCCCTTCGCGAGAACGTTTTTCTCCAAATCCAATTTTGAATTTTGCTTTAATTCCTAAAGAAAGGATTGATGCACGAAATGCTGTTTGCATATTTAATAGCGCATCAAACTGCTTATTTTTTAATTGTTTCCAGAGTGATAAAACGCCTTTCCATCCTGTTTTTTTATCATAAGGAATGAGCGTGACATTAGGAATGACTGAAAGCAAACCCATTTCGGTTTTTCCTACAATCCAAGTCACTTCTGTTTGGGGATAATATGCCTGAATGTGCTGAACTACCGCTAAGGCGTGGCAAACATCGCCTACCGCTGACAATCGGAGAATGCAAAGGGATTTTGGAGCTTCGGTAAAAAGTGGCATTGACGTTCCTTTATCATTTAATTTGTGCCTATTTTAAAGTAGAATAAGCCCATTTTCTATTCATAACAACGTTCCAATGCACCAATTCCAACAAGATAACCAATATTTTATCTTTAATTTTGACCGCACTTTTGAGCAAGCAACCGAGTTTTTCCAAGCGGAATTTTGGCAAAAACAAGAGCGAGTGATAGGAAGTGCAAAAGGTCGAGGCACTACTTATTTCTTGCAAACGGAAGATTGGTTTGGCGTAAATTGTGCGTTGCGTCATTATTATCGCGGTGGACTTTGGGGTAAACTGAACAAAGATCGTTATCGTTTTTCTGCTCTTGACACTACCCGTAGTTTTGCTGAGTTTCATTTGTTGCAACGTTTGTATGAAGCAGGTTTGCCTGTGCCTAAACCCATTGCTGCACGTATTCAAAAAGGCAAGTTAGGTATTTGCTATCAAGCGGATATTTTGACGGAAAAAATCGAAAATTCGCAGGATTTAACCGCACTTTTACAAACACAAACATTGCCAAAAGAAACTTGGAGGCAAATTGGTCGTTTGATTCGAAAACTACATGATTTACAGATTTGTCATACTGACTTGAATGCACACAATATTTTGCTTCAACAAGCTGAACAAGAGCAAAAATGTTGGTTGATTGATTTTGATAAGTGCGGTAAAAAATCAGGGGATTTTTGGAAAGCACAAAATCTGAACCGTTTAAAACGTTCCTTTGAAAAAGAAGTTGGACGAATGAATATTCAATTTACTGAGCAAAACTGGGCTGACTTAACGGCAGCTTATCATCAATAAAAGGACTAATTATGAAACAAAAAATTGTACTTGCTACAGGCAATAAAGGCAAAGTGAAAGAAATGGCTGATGTCCTATCTAATTTTGGTTTTGAAGTGATTGCACAAACAGATTTAGGCATTGAAAGCCCAGAAGAAACAGGCTTAACTTTCGTTGAGAATGCCTTATTAAAAGCACGCTATGCCTCAGAGAAATCAGGTTTGCCTGCTATTGCGGATGATTCTGGCTTAGTAGTTTCCGCACTTAATGGTGCACCAGGTTTGTATTCTGCTCGTTATGCTGGTGAAGAGGGCAATGATGCTAAAAACCGTGAGAAATTATTGGCAGAGCTTGCTCATGTTGCACAAGATCAACGCCAAGCCAAATTTGTGAGTTGTATCGTGTTTTTACAACATCCAATGGATCCATCGCCAATTATCGCCGAAGGCGAGTGTTGTGGCGTGATTGGTTTTGAAGAAAAAGGCGAAAATGGCTTTGGTTATGACAGTTTATTCTTTAGCCCAGAACAAGGCTGCACGTTTGCTGAATTAGAAACGGTTGAGAAGAAAAAAATTTCTCATCGAGCAAAGGCATTGAGTGTTTTAAAAAGTAAATTATAAAGTAAATAAAATTATTTAATCTATCAAAAAAATAACCCAAAAAAATAATAATTCACACGTTAATCAGAGATAATTTCATGACAGACAGACAGACAGACAGACAGACAGACAGACAGACAGACAGACAGACAGAC
>ERZ1023492.137-NODE-137-length-19528-cov-6.322241_pt1 | contig 19528 bp, 10 predicted proteins | sample MGYA00380541_ERZ1023492 | MGnify/ENA primary metagenome ERZ1023492 (study PRJEB33173, sample SAMEA4830351) | metagenome | study: EMG produced TPA metagenomics assembly of the PRJEB25223 data set...
TTTCTTCGTCTGTCGCATTAGGCGTTTGATCGATTTCTGCTTTCTTAGCTTCCGCGGCTTTATCAATCGCTGTTTTTGCTTCGTCTTTCTTAACAACCACTGGTTGAACGTGATTAATTGCGTCCGATCCTTCAGATTTCGCAGTGTCTACACCATTGTTATTTGTCGCCTGATCTATTGACGCTTTCGCATTATTTACTGCCTCATCGACTTTCGCTTTTGCTGCTGCCTTCTCTTCATCTGTCGCATCAGGTGTTTGATCGATTTCTGCTTTCTTAGCTTCGGCCGCTTTGTCTATCGCTGTTTTTGCTTCGTCTTTCTTAACAACCGTTGGTTGCACATTGTTAATCGTATCTACACCGTTTGTTTTTGCAGTGTCTACACCGTCATTATTCGTTGCTTGGTCTATCGCATTCTTAGCTGTTGTCACTGCTTCATCGACTTTTGCTTTTGCTGCTGCTTTTTCTTCGTCTGTTGCATTAGGCGTTTGATCAATTTCTGCTTTTTTAGAGTTAGCTTGATCTGTTATTATTTGTTTCGCTTGATTCTTTTTAATAGCATCAACTTGAACATTGTGAAGTTGGTTTAATGCTTTGTCTTTAGCAACCTTAACATCATCATTGTGAACGCCTCGTTCAATATTTAATCGTGCTTGCTTTGCAATTTCATCAATTTTGGCTTTAGTTTCATTTTTTTCTTCAATAGTTGCGCTATGATCATTATCAATTTCTGACATTTTAGAAGCAATAACTCTATCTAATTCCTGTCTTGCTTTATCTCTAGCAATCGCATGCGTTGAAATTTGACTAATGTTGTTACTATTAGAAGTTAAAACTGTTTCTACTAACTGATTAGTTGTAGCATTTCTTACAGCATTTTTAGCATTAGTTAGAGCTTCATTAACACTTGTTTTAGCTTCTTCTCTTTCTTCAAAAGTAGCATTCGTGTCATTTTCTATTTCAATAAGTTTTTCATCAGCTTTATCATTCAAAGATTGTATCGCTTGTTGCTTAATTGCCGGAATAACATCTATGGGACTAATATCAACGATTGCTTGCTTTTTTCTTTCAGAAATTTCATTTATATTTGTTGCGCTTTCAATATCTCTAACTTTTTCATCAAAAGTAGCCTTTAAAAGTGTTAATGCAGTATCTTTTTCTTCTCTTGTAGCGTCATTATTGTTATTAATTACCTCTTTACGTGACTTTGCGGCTTGATCAACATCTAATTTTGCTCTTTCTTTATCCAATCTTAAAGTCAAATCGTTAATCGTTGCTTGGTTTTTTCTATCATTGATAGGTGTATTATCATTTTCATTTAAAATTTGTCTTGATGCATTAAGCACATTTTGCATCGATGACCAAGCCTCTTGTGAATAATCACTTGGGTTCAGATGCTCTATTTGAGCACTTATTTGATTATATTTTTGTTGCAAATCAGTTTTATACATTTCCACCGTAACAGATTGTGTTGCGACAGTAACATTTCCTCTTCTTTGATTAGATTCAGTTTTAACATATTCGTTATAACCGCCATATCTGAAATAATTATCATCAGCATTAGATCCAAAATCACGACTTCCATTTCTTCTATTCATGTTTATGCCATCTGTAACATAAACTAGTGTAGCATCAAAATCTTTTTTGATGGGTTCTGAAGTTGGTAAAGAAACTGTATACGTAATGTTTTTAATTGTTCCTGGTTCAATTCTATCTACATTTAATGTTAATAATCTGTTCGATGAATTATAATTTGCTCTAGCATTTTGAGCTGATATGAATTGTACTCCTTCAGGTAAAACAACTTTATACTGTGTTTTATTTGAACGGGAATGACCTTTATTTTCTAGAGAAACTTCTAATGTAGCATTTATTAATGAGGTAGAAGTTGATGGTGATGTAACAGTGTATTTTGTTTGCGTAGTAGTAGCTTTTAAATAAGCACCACTATTGACTTTCACATCTGCTAATCCACTTCCTCCAAAGTTATTCTTCCCTTTTAAAATTCTACCTCCATTGGCACTTTCATAACTTCTCTTTTCAAATGTTTCAAACATAAATCTTAATCTCGATACATTATTAGGCACATTAAAAACACCTGTGAACACACCAAAGGATTTACTTGCTGTGTTTGGTCTACCAGAATAAAGTAAATCTGTAGGGTTATTAGAATCATAAATTGAAACTTTAACACCATTTATACCATTTGTGTTACCCATTGAAGTACCAATAAAATATAATTGAACTTCTGACCCTGGTGTTACATCAACATCTTGATAAATTGGACCTACAGTTTTATCTCCCGCTACGCCACCTAAATTATTTGGGTATTTTGAAAGTACTGCAGCAATTTTATTGTTTGTTTTATCAAAAACGTATGGATTATATGGTGGTAATGCTTTAGGTCCCCACACAAGAGGAATTTCTGTTTGATCATTATCTTTCACATGCCATCCAGTGATTTTACCTGCTTGGTTCATTTCAGACACTGTTTGATTAGTAGGAATAACTGCACCATTAGACGTATCTGTAAAAGTACCGTTAATAATTTGACCAGAATTAGTTTCATTTATACTCATTTGGTCTTGGTTATTATCAACATTGTTATCAGTAGATCGCTTTGTTCTTTTATGAATTGATTTATTTTCATTAAATGTATTATTGCTATCATTTTTCGAAATATTTTGATGTGATAATTCTGGTTCTATAGTTTTTTCGTCTTGATTTGTCTCTATAGAATTTTCCTTAATCTCTTCATTATCTATTCTATATGTACCATTAGCATTATCTACTTTAGAATTAATTTCGCTATTATTAATTTTAATAGCGGTTGCTATTTCTTTTATAGAATCATTACTATTTTTTTCGTTTTCTATGTAATTATCATTATTATGTATTGATTTATCATCAGTTTGAGATTTAACATTTTGCGAGGTAGCTTGCGAAGAATTACTTTCTTCTTCTTGAGTTGCTGCATGACCTGGATGTGATAAGAAAGTCAGTGTAGCTATGACAGTGGAAAATATTCCTACACTAAATTTACGAATACTAAATTTCTGTTTTTTAAAAAGATTCATTATTGTCCTCCTTGATGTTCTTGTCTTGTTGTAATAGTAATAATGAATAGTAATGTATATTGATATTAAATTGTATTATATGATTTTATGCAATTGTTATCATACCTTTTTATAATATCAAATATCATCTGAAATAACCAGAATAAATTTTTCATTAAATAAGATTTTCGTATAGCATAAAGCTTTTAAAAATTATATTTTAAATAATTACATGTTGTTTTCAAATTAATACTAAAAAATCAGACCCCACTATTATGTGAAGTCTGATTTCCAAATAAATTCATTGATTAACTATTTTCTTTGTTTCTTTTTCTATTTTTCAAGAATAAGAATAAACCACTTATCAATGCTAAACCTGCTAATGGTGATTGATTTTGACCTTCTTTACCAGTGCTTGGCAATTTAATAGAATCTTTGTTATTACCTGAGCTAGTATTATAATTATCACTTGAATTATTATTTCTATACCCATCATTATTATTGCCACTTGCTAAAGCTTTCTTACCTTTTGAAACTTCTGGGTTTACCTTTTCTATTTCTTCAATAGCTTTATTTGTAATTGAATCAACGTCGTTGTTATTAATATCATTATCTAATTTTTCTAAAGCATTTTTAACAATTTCATCAATCATGTTCTTCGCTTTATTTTTTTGTTCGTCTGTTAAACCTACTAATGCATCAATTTTAGCTTTTTGCTTTCTAGCTACATTTAAGATAGTCTCTTGAGCCTTAGGTTTTTTAACAATTTTAACTTTAACTTCTTTTAATTTAGAAGTAAAAGTAACTTGAACTTTATCAACATCGTCATTACTATTTGCATTGTCTATTGCTTTATTAGCTTTATCGATTATTTTATCAACTTCTGCTTTTGCTGCGTCTTTTTCTTCTTTAGTTGCTTTATTATCCTTATCGATTTCTGCTTTTTTAGCTTTCGCTTGATCTAAAAGTGTTTGTTTCACAACAGTTTTCTTAGTAGTATCAGGTTGTATTTTTTTAATGATGTTACTACTGCTATTTTTAGCTTGATCTACATCATTATTAGTAGCTCCTTTATCTATATTATCTTTAGCTTTTTTAGCTTCTTCATCTACTTTTGATTTTGCTGAGTCTTTTTCTTCTCTAGTCGCATTGTGATTATTATCAATCTCTGATTTTTTAGCTTTCACTAATTCATCAATCGCTTTTTTAGCTGCGTCTTTTTTCACTACTTCAACTACAACACTATTAATGCCATTTGTACCTTTATCTTTGACCTGATCAACATCACTATTTGTAGAAGCTTGATCTATCTCTTTTTTTTCTTTAGTGACTTCTTCATCTACTTTTGATTTTGCTGCATCTTTTTCTTCTTTTGTTGCATTAGGTGTTTGATCTATTAAATCTTTTTTAGCTTTTGCTACTTCATCTATTGCTTGTTTAGCTTCTGGTTTTTTAATTGTTTCAGGTTGAATAGGAGCAATAGCTGTATGACCATTATTATTACCTTGGTCAACTTGGTCATTAGTAGTTGCTTGATCAATAGCACTTTTAGCTTTAGTAACTTCTTCATCTACTTTTGATTTTGCTACATCTTTTTCTTCTTTTGTTGCATTTGTGTTATTATCAATTTCTTGTTTCTTAGCTTTAGCGATTTCGTCAATTGCGCGTTTCGCTTCTGCCTTTTTAATGGTATCAGGTTGAATTGCTGTAATAGTTGTAACGCCTTGAGTTTTAGCTTGATCTACTGCTTCATTTGTTGTCGCATTATCAATAGATTGTTTTGCTTTTGTTGCTTCTTCATCTACTTTCGCTTTAGCTGCATCTTTTTCTTCTTTAGTTGCTTCTTGATTTTGATCAATTTCAGCCTTTTTAGCTATTACTTCATCATCAATTGCGCGTTTTGCTTCTGACTTTTTAACAACGTCTGGTTGAATTTTTGTTATAGCTGAAGCACCGTCTGTTTTAGCTTGATCGACATCATTATTCGTTGTAGATTGGTCAATGTTATTTTTAGCTTTTGTTGCTTCTTCATCTACTTTTGCTTTCGCTGCGTCTTTTTCTTCTTTAGTAGCTTCTTGATTTTGATCAATTTCTGCTTTTTTAGCAGTCACTGCATCATCAATTGCTTGTTTTGCTTCTGCTTTTTTAACAACTTCTGGTTGGATTGAAGAAATTGTTGTTTCACCTGATGTTTTTGCTTGATCTACACCATTATTAGTAGAAGCTTGATCAATCGCTGCTTTTGCTTTTGTTGCTTCTTCATCTACTTTTGTTTTAGCAGCATCTTTTTCTTCTTGTATAGCATTTTCATTATTATCAATTTCTTGTTTCTTAGCTGACACTGCCACATCGATGGCTTGTTTCGCCTCAGCTTTTTTAATAGCTTCTGGTTCTATTGAAGAAATTATTGTAGTTCCATTCGTTTTTGCTTGGTCAACATCATTATTTGTGTTGGCTTTATCGATTGCTGACTTAGCTTTTGTTACTTCTTCGTCAACTTTAGCTTTCGCTGCATCTTTCTCTTCTTGTGTAGCATCAGAAACTTGATCTATTGCTGCTTTTTTAGCTGTAGCAGCATCATCGATTGCTTGTTTCGATTCAGCTTTTTTGATTGCTTCAGGTTGAATTTTGTTAATAGCAGTTATTTCATTATCTCGAGTTTCGTGTACAGCATCATTAGTACTAGCTTGATCTATAAGTTGTTTCGCTTTAGTAGCTTCTTCATCTACTTTTGCTTTAGCTGCATCTTTTTCTTCTTGTGTAGTAGTACCATCTTGATCTATGGCGTTCTTTTTGGCTGTAACAGTATCATCAATCGCTTGCTTCGCTTTAATTTTTTCTATTGATTCTGGTTGAATATTATTAATAGTAGTTACACCAGAGTCTTTCGCTTGATCTACCGCGTCATTCGTAGTCGATGAATCAATTGCTCGTTTTGCTTTAGCTACTTCTTCATCCACTTTTGCTTTTGCTGCATCTTTTTCTTCTTGTGTAGCTGTTGGATGTTGGTCAATTTCATTTTTCTTAGCTGCTGCATCATCAATTGCTTGTTTAGCATTTGCTTTTTTAACTGCATCTACTTGAATACCTGCTATTGTAGCAGTTTCAGAATTTTGTACTTGATCTACATCATTATTTGAATTTGCTTGAGTAATTGCATCTTTCGCTTTTTGTACTTCAGCATCTACCTTAGCTTTTGCTGCGTCTTTTTCTTCTTGTGTAGCTGTTGGGTGTTGATCAATTTCTTGTTTCTTAGCTGTTGCTGCATCATCAATTGCTTTTCTTGCTGCTGCTTTTTTAACAATATCAGGCTGAATTACTGAAATTGAATTGTTGCCTAAGTCTCTCGTTTGGTCTACACCATCATTCGTTGTTGCTTGATCAATCGCTGTTTTAGCTTTAGCAGCTTCGACATCTACTTTTGCTTTTGCTACGTCTTTCTCTTCTTGAGTTGCATCACTATTATTGTCAATTGCTGCTTTTTTAGCATTTGCACTATCATCTATTGCTTGTTTTGCTGACGATTTCTTAATCGTATCAGGTTGTATTCCTTCAATAGTTGTTACACCAGATGATTTGGCTTGCTCTACATCGTTGTTTGTAGTAGCTTGATCAATCGCTGCTTTTGCTTTGGTAGCTTCAGCATCAACTTTATCTTTAGCTGCCTGTTTTTCTTCATCTGTAGCATCGGCAACAGTATCAATTGCTGCTTTCTTAGCAACGACTTCATCATCAATTGCTTTTCTTGCTGCTGCTTTTTTAGTAACTTCTGGTTGTATACCAGTAATAGTCGAAGTACCGCTATTTTGTTCTTGGTCTACATTATCATTTGTTGTTGCTTGTGTAATTGCTTGTTTTGCAGCTGTTACAGCTGCATCAACTTTCGCTATTGCTGCATCTTTTTCTTCTTGTGTTGCATCTGACGTATTATTTATCGCTTCTTTTTTAGCAGTTGCTGCATCATCAATCGCTTTTCTTGCTGCTGCTTTCTTCACCGTATCAGGAAGTATTCCAGAAATAATTGTAGTATTATTGTTTGTTGCTTCATCTACAGCATTATTTGTAGTTGCAGCATCTGTGGCAGCTTTAGCTTGTTTTGCTGCTTCATCAATTTTGGCTAAAGCTACATCTTTCTCTTCTTGAGTGGCTTCATTGTTATTATTGACTAATGATTTTTGGTTTAAGACTGCTGTATCAATTGCTTGTTTTGCATCTGATTTTTTAACTATTTCAGGTTGAATATTATTAATTGAACTAATACTGTGCGCTTGTACTTCATCAACACCATCATTATTTGTAGATTGGTCAATAAGTCTATCAGCATTTCTAACTTCATCTGTAACTCTTTGAATCGCTGCATCTTTTTCTTCTTGTGTTGCATCACTATTTTGATTAATTAGCGCCTTTTTAGCTTCTCCAGCTTGTTCTATAGCTTTTTTTGCATTTGCTTTTTTGATTACATCAGCATCAATACTATTAATGATGTTGATGCCATTAGTTTGAGCTTGATCTACGTCATTATTAGATGTAGCTTGATCAATTAACGCTTTCGCTTTATTAGCTTCTTCAGTTGCTTTAGCCATAGCGACATCTTTTTCTTCCTGAGTAGCATCATAGTGACTATCGATAAAAACTTTGCGATCCGTTAAAGCTGCCTCAATTGCTTGTTTCGCAGCGGCTTTCTTAGTTGCACGTACATTAATTGAATTAATTTGGGCGATACTGCTTTCTTTTAAAGGAGCGATATCACTACTACTAGTTAAATTATCAATTTCACCTTTTTTCTCATTATATTTATTTTGTAGTTTAGTTAAAGCGACTTGTTTTTCTTCAGTAGTAGCTTCAGTGTTACTATTAATGACATTTTCTCTAGCTTTAGCAGCTTTATCTACATCAAATTTTGCTTTTGCTTTTTCCAAGTTTAATAATAAATTATTAATTTCAGCTTGATTCTTTCTATCTGTTATTGGGGTTGCATCAGTTTCATTTTTAACAACTTTTGCGTTTGTAAGTGCTGTTTGTAAGTTGTTCCAAGCCTCTACGGAATAATCATTTTGATTTGCTTGAGCAAGTTCTGTTTCAATTTCACTTATTTTATTATTGATAGCATCTTTATACATGAAGACAGTGACAGATTGTGTTGGTGCATTTGTAGTACCTTGTCTTTGATCACTCTCAGCGATAATAAACTCATTATTACCACCATATCGAAGGTAATTATTATCACCAGGTGTTTGCGTAGCAAGGTCTCTTGAACCATTTTTTCGGTTCATATTAATACCTTCAGTTTGATAGATTAGATTCGCATTAAAATCTTTTTTAATTGGTACTGAAGTAGGTAATGATACAGTATAAGAAACGTCTCTTGTTGTACCAGCATCTATTGGATTAATACTAAGTGTCAATTCTCTTGTATCTTCATTAAATGAACCAGTTGCATTTTCAGCAGTTACAAAAGTTGCCCCTTCTGGTAATACAACTTTATATTGAGTTTTGTTAGAACTTGAATGACCTTTATTTTCAATAGAAAAATTTAATTTAGCATTAACATTAGGTGATGTCGCAGAAGTAGAGTTTGCTTGATATTCTGTTTGAGCTGGACTCACTTTTAAGTATGCACCAGTATTAACAGAAACATCAGCAACTACACCACCACCAAAGTTATTTGGGCCCTTAAGTAATCGATGTCCACTATAAGTGTCATGACTTACATTTACTAAAGATTCAAATTGTACTCTAATTCTTGAGATATTATCAGGTACATTAAATACCCCTTTAAAAATACCAAAAGGTTGGCTACTTGTTTTAGGTGTACCTTTATATAATAAAGTTGAAGGATTATTTGCATCATAGACAAATAAACGAGCACTGTTAAATCCTGAAATATTTCCCATAGAAGTACCAATAAAATGGAATTGCAATTCAGAACCTGGTGTAACATCGATATCTTGATAAATCGGACCTACATTATTATCGGGTCTACCATACGATAAGTTATCACTATACTTAGATAATACAGCACCAATTTTGTTATTAGTCTTATCGAAAGTGACATACGTGTATGATGGTAAAACTTTAGGTCCCCACACCAATGGGATTTGTGTCTGTTGACTATTTACTACTTGCCATCCTGGTATTGTGCTTGCAGCATCCATAGCAGATTCTGTAGCAGCCGTTGGAATTTCCGCACCGTTAGATGTATCAGTAAAATTACCATTAACAATCTGTCCAGAGTTTGTTTCATTGATTGCCATTGGATCTGGTTGAGTTTGAGGATTTGAAGATGTATCATTCGCATCACGTTTCACTCGTTTGTGTTTGGCCTTAATACTCTTTTCATTTGATAATGTTTTTTCTTCTGTTGATGGTTGATTAGTGTCAACATTATTAGCTTCGGACTTTGTCTCAGCTAAATCTTTGTTTGAATTTTTATTGTTACTTAAAGTTTCAGACTTGCTCGATTTAGCACTTGTATCATCAACTGAGTTTTGTTTTGGTGCAGGATTATTATCTGCTTTCGTTTCCACTTTAGAAGATGGGTAGCTTGTGTCTTCTTTAGATTCTACTTGTGAAGATGCATTGTCTGGAGCAGTTGATTTTTGATTAGTATCATCTGTACCGCTTGTTTCAGTAACCTTTTGTTGAGCAGATTGACTTTGCTCATCCAATTCAGCTGCATGTCCTGTATGTGTGATAAATGATAATGTAGCAATCACTGTTGAGAACGTACCAACTGTAAATTTACGTATACTGAATTTTTGTTTTTTAAATAGATTCATTAAATATCCTCCTTGTAGTCTGATCTTGATGTCATTGATTTAATGAATTAGTCAAAATATAGTCTAAATCCTATTTGACGATTTACTAAATTATTCTATCACTATTAATAATTGTACGCTAGTGTATTTTAAATTATTATGATAAATATTTTATAAAATATAATTTAGTCCTCTTAAAAATCAAAAAAGCGACTGACATTTGAATTTGTCAGTCGCTTATGCATGATTAAATACTATTTATTTCTGTACCTGCAGTGCCCCATTCGTTCATACCACCTTCTACATTAATAGCATGAATATCATGGTCTTCTAAATATTTCACAACTTTTGCACTACGCATTCCTGCGGCACAAATAATATAATATGTTTCATTCTTATTAAATTGATTTAAGTTGTCAGGAATTTGATCCATAGGAATTGTTTTTGCTCCAGGAATAACTCCCATTGCAGTTTCTTCATCTGTACGAACGTCTACAATATTCACTGGATTAGACTCTAATACTTTTTCTTTTAATTGATCTACTGTAATAGATTCCATTTCTAAAACTCCTTATATTATTATTTTGCAACGATATTAACAAGTTTTTGAGGGACTGCGATTACTTTTTTAATGTCTTTACCCTCAATAGATAGTTTAACATTTTCATCTTTTAATGCTAATGCTTCCATTTCATCTTTGGAAGTATCTTTAGGTATATTTAATTTTGCTCTTACTTTACCATTAACTTGTACTACAATTTCAACCTCTGAATCTACAAGTAAAGATTCATCATAAGTTGGCCATGGTTGATAAGTAATAGTGTCTTCATTACCTAAGCGGTCCCATAATTCTTCACCAATATGTGGCGCAATTGGAGCCAACATTTTTACAAAGCCTTCAGCATATGGTTGATAAATCGTTTCTGCTTTATAGCAATCATTAATAAATACCATTAATTGACTTATCGCAGTATTAAAGTTTAATGTGTTGAAGTCTTCTGTAACTTTTTTAACAGTTTGGTTATACACTTTATCTAATCCATTATCATTATTTTCAACTATTTTATTTGATAATGAACCGTCTTCATTGATGAATAGTCTCCAAACACGGTCTAAGAAACGTCTTGAACCATCAAGACCATTTTCACTCCATGCAATTGCTGCATCTAATGGTCCCATAAACATTTCATATAAACGCAATGTATCAGCACCATGTGAATCTACAATATCATCAGGGTTAACTACATTCCCTTTAGACTTACTCATTTTCTCGTTACCTTCTCCAAGTATCATGCCTTGGTTAAATAATTTTTGGAAAGGTTCTTTCGTAGGCACGACACCTAAATCATAAAGCACTTTGTGCCAGAATCTAGCATATAGTAGATGGAGTACGGCATGCTCTACCCCACCAATATATAAATCTACTGGTAACCAATGTTTTAATTTTTCTGGGTCAGCTAACATATTACTATTATGTGGATCGATATATCTTAAATAATACCAACAACTTCCAGCCCATTGTGGCATAGTATTAGTTTCACGACGACCTTTCATTCCAGTCTTTTCATCAATTACATTTACAAACTCGTCGATATTAGCTAATGGTGATTCACCTGTACCTGAAGGTTTAATTTCATCAGTTTCTGGTAGTAAAAGTGGTAACTCTTCTTCTGGAACTGTAGTCATAGTACCATCTTCCCAGTGAATAACTGGTATTGGTTCTCCCCAATAACGTTGTCTGCTGAATAACCAATCTCTTAGTTTGTAGTTTACTTTCTTTTCGCCTGCACCTTTAGCAACTAATAGTTCAATTGCTTTAGAGATCGCCGTTTCATTATCTAAGCCATTTAATTCACCTGAATTAATATGTTCACCAACACCTGTGTATGCTTCTTTTTGAATATCTCCACCAGCAATCACTTCGTTAATTGGTAAATTAAATTTAGATGCAAATTCATAATCACGTTCGTCATGCGCAGGTACAGCCATGACTGCGCCTGTCCCATAACTAGATAGTACATAATCTGCAATCCAAATTGGCAATTTCTTACCTGTTAATGGATTTATAGCATAAGCACCTGTGAACACACCAGATTTATCTTTAGCTAAATCTGTACGCTCAAGGTCAGATTTTTTAGATGAGTCTTCTTGATATTTTTTAACCGCTTCTAATTTGTCTTCAGACGTAATTTCATTTACTAATGAATGTTCCGGACTTAATACTAAGAAAGTTGTACCGTAAATTGTATCTGGTCTCGTTGTAAACACATCGATACTAGCATCTTTATTTTCAATCTCAAAAGAAACACGCGCACCTTCTGAACGTCCAATCCAATTACGTTGCATGTCTTTAATAGATTCTGGCCAGTCAAGTTCATCTAAATCTTCTAATAATCGGTCAGCATATTCAGTAATTTTTAATACCCATTGCTTCATAGGTCGTCTATATACTGGGTGTCCTCCTCGTTCAGATACGCCATCAACGACCTCTTCGTTTGATAGAACAGTTCCCAATGCTGGACACCAGTTTACAGCAACTTCATCAACATAGGCTAAGCCTTTATTATACAATTGGATAAAAATCCATTGTGTCCATTTGTAATATTCAGGATCTGTAGTATTTACTTCTCTATCCCAATCATAACTGAAACCTAATTCTTGAATTTGACGTTTAAACGTTTGAATATTTTGCTTAGTAAATTCCCTAGGGTCATTACCAGTATCTAATGCATATTGTTCAGCAGGTAATCCAAAAGCATCCCATCCCATTGGATGTAGTACATTATAACCTTGCATACGTTTATATCTAGATACAATATCAGTAGCTGTGTAACCTTCTGGGTGCCCTACATGTAAACCCGCACCAGATGGATAAGGGAACATATCTAATGCATAAAATTTCTTTTGTCCTAAATTATCACTCGTTTTAAACGTTTTGTTGTCTGCCCAATAATTTTGCCATTTTTTCTCAATTTCCTTATGATTATATCCCAAATCTTTTTCCTCCTATAAATAAAAAACACCTCAAACTATTATTTATTACAGGGACGACTTCTTGCCGCGGTACCACCCTAATTCACATAATATGTGCACTTTATAATAGTAAGAGATGTTTATAATTTAATCGAATAACGGTAAGTTCACTTAATTCTTAACACTAGTTTTCACCACCACTAGCTCTCTGATGAAAAGTACTTAAGTTACTACTCCAATACATTTTAATATTATGAGATTCAAGCACTAATTGCAAGTGGTAGTTACTATTTTATTTCAACTCATGTATATATCATATCTATCTAGATTGTCGTGATTGTTTTCCTTTAGGTAGACCTTTGTCAAAGATTGAAAGGAAGATAATTCCAACAATTAATAAGAACATGATGCCAATGAACATCGCACTCATATTGAAAGTATCAACCAATACACCACCTATTAGTGGTCCAAATGCTTTACCAACAGTTGAAGCTGAATTAACGACTCCTTGATATTGACCCTGTTTTCCTTCTGGTGCCAGATAATTAGCTATAGTTGGTACTGCTGGCCAAACAAACATTTCACCAAAAGTTAATATAATCATTCCTATTAAAAATACAGTAAATTGTTCAGCAAAACTAGTTACAAAGAAAGACAGCATAAAAATTAAAATACCAACTAACATTTGATATTTTAAATTCCCTTTTAATAAAATAATTGCTGGTCTTATTAACGGTTGAGCAACTAAAATCATAATACCGTTAACTGTCCATAATATACTGTATTGTGACATAGAAATATTTAATTCTTGTGTAAATGATGCAATTGTAGTTTCCCATTGAATGTAAGCAATCCAACAAATAGCAAACATTACACATAATAATAAGAGTGCAATAAAGCGTTTTTTATTTTCTTTACTATGAATGTCAATACTGTATAGAATTATAATTTTAGCTTGATATTCAAGATTAAATTGCGTTATCGCTACAATCCCAAATAAGACGTACATAATCAGGTTAGCTAAGAAAATATAATTAAAGCTTAACTCAGCAACGAAACCACCCATTGCTGCGCCTGTTGCTACACCAATGTTTTGAGCTAAGTATATTGCATTGAATGTCGTTCTCCCCCCGTTAGGCCAAACTGCACCAGCCATTGCATAAATTGCGGGAACTATCATTCCGCCACCAAAGCCTAACAATACTAACCAAATCGCATACCATGGCCAACCATGGAAGAAGTTTAAAAGTGTAGTACTGATTAAACATGTAACGGTACCTATCATTATTGTTCGATAACCACCTAACTTGTCGAACAATGAACCTCCTAGTAAATTTCCGACTACCATTCCAAATGAATTAACCATTAGAACAATCGCAGCAATTGTCAGGCTCTTACCAAGCTCTTCTTTCATATAAATTGTGTTTAAAGGCCATAAAAAGCTAGAGCCAGTTATATTTAGCGCCATGCCTATAACTAGCCACCATACTGATCTAGGTATATTCATATTTATTAGTCCCCTCTTTATATTTTTGTTGAACTACATTAAACACTATAACATTAAAGTATGTTAAAATCTTTACTTAGAACTAAGTTAGATAGAAAGGAAAATGTGTTATGGGTAACTATTTCCCGTATGCCTTTGAAAATAAACGATATCATACATGGAATTATCATTTAAAAAATAAATTTGGTCAAAAGATTTTTAAAGTAGCACTTGATGGTGGATTTGACTGTCCTAACCGTGATGGCACTGTTGCACATGGTGGGTGCACGTTCTGTTCAGCCGCAGGTAGCGGTGACTTTGCTGGCAACAGAGCTGATCCAATTGAAGTTCAATTTCAACAAATTAAAGATAGAATGCATGAAAAATGGAGTGAGGGTAAATATATTGCTTACTTCCAAGCCTTTACTAACACTCATGCGCCTGTAGAAGTTCTTAAAGAAAAATATGAACCTGTCCTAAAGGAAGAAGGCGTAGTTGGTTTGTCAATTGCAACAAGACCAGACTGTTTACCTGATGATGTTGTAGAGTATTTAGCCGAACTAAATGAACGTACTTATTTATGGGTGGAATTAGGTTTACAAACTGTTCATCAAGAAACTACAGATTTAATTAATCGTGCTCATGATATGCAAACATATTACGATGGTGTTGCTAAATTAAGAAAGCACAACATTAATGTGTGTACGCATATTATTAATGGATTACCAGGTGAAGACTATGAAATGATGATGGAAACAGCACGTGAAGTGGCTCAAATGGATGTTCAAGGCATAAAAATACATTTACTTCATTTATTAAAAGGGACACCAATGGTTAAACAGTATGAAAAAGGAATGCTCGAGTTTATGTCGCAAGAGAATTATACCAAGTTAGTCTGTGATCAATTAGAAATTTTACCACCAGAAATGATTATTCATCGAATTACTGGAGATGGTCCAATTGATTTAATGGTGGGCCCTATGTGGAGTGTTAATAAATGGGAAGTTTTAAATGAAATTGATGATGAATTAGCACGACGCAATTCATATCAAGGTAAACATTATTCATCTGAAGTAAAGGTTAAATCATGAAATTAGAACGAATTCTCCCCTTTTCAAAAACGTTAATAAAAGAACATATTAAGCAAGATAGTATTGTCATTGATGCTACTTGTGGCAATGGTAACGACACGTTATTTCTTGCACAGCAAGTTTCTAATGGCCATGTTTTTGGTTTCGATATACAAGATACAGCAATCCAATCAACTTTCGAAAAAGTAAAAGCATTTAATAATGTAACATTAATTCAAGATGGCCATGAGAACATTAAGAAACATATTGACATTCAATTTAAAGGTCAAATAGATGCGGCAATTTTTAATCTTGGTTATTTACCTAAGGGTGATAAATCTATTGTTACAAGACCTGAAACTACAATTAAAGCAATAAATGCTATTTTTGATTATTTAAGTGTCGAGGGAATTATAGTGCTAGTTATATATCATGGGCATGCTGAAGGACAAGTTGAACGAGATGCCTTATTAGATTTTTTAGAACATTTTGATCAAGAGAAAGCTCATATTCTTAAATATCAATTTATGAATCAAGTGAATCACGCGCCATTTATATGTGCGATTGAGAAACGCTAAACCTAACATCATCATCTCTAACAAAATTTTAAATAATATAAAAAATCCACTCCATAGTTTTAATTATGGAGTGGATTGTTTTGTCGAAAAATCTCTCTAAATTATATTTAAAACGATATAAACTAAAACATCAAATCGATTAAACACGCATTAATGAATTTAGACTATTTTCAAGTATTTCATATCGTTTTTTTATAGTAGCAGTAATGAAATCTAATAATTCATTTTTTAGTTCTTGCTTCTCTTTATTAAAATGTATAATTACAGTTCGTTCATCATCTAATGGTCTCTCTTTAAATATCCATTCAGATTGAACAAGTTTGTTATATGTACGTGTACGTTTATACGATTTAATATTAACGTAACTATCCATTTCTTTTAACGTCATGGACCCTTTGTCCCATAAAGTTAGTAAAATTAGAACCTCTTCTTTGGTCAAATCATAAGTTTCATAAATCACTTTAAAAATCGAATTGATTTCTTTACACACTTCTTCAAGCTGCAAAATCATAGAAACATTCTCGCCTGCTTGATTATTCATGCTGCTCCCTCCCTAAATAATTGTACACATCCCGATTAAATAATTATAGAATTAACTATCATTATATATTTACCCAATTATTCTCTTTGTAATTAAACAATTTATAATAACTCCTAAAAATTAACTTACATTAAAGCATATGTTAAATTACATTAAATTTTTATTGGTAATTCAACTATATGTAATTAAAATTAAAAACATATACTATTTACATTATATTATATTTTTACTTTAATTTAAAAGATGTCAACTTCTAAATTTTGAATTACCTTTGCGCATTAATCAATTGCATTACATATAATTGTTTACCAAAAAAGAGCTAGAACAGAATTCTTATCGAATTCTTAGTCCCAGCTCCTCAAGGAAGACTAAAATTGAAGAAATATTATAAATAATTTCTTAATTTGATCAACTATGACGAATATGCGTTGTAGTCATTAAATATTACTTCATTACACACTCTAATTTTTAAACTTCTTCGATTTCTTCTTCATTTACAATAAACCCCATTGTATTCACACTATTATTTAAAAATGTCAACACGTAACGCATCACTTGATCACGTTCAGGTTCATTATGAATTTCATGATAGAAGCCTTCCCATACTTTAAAATAAAATTCATTAGTGTTTAAATTATTTTTAAGTTCATTGAATGAACGTAATTCCAATAATTTATCTTCAGTTCCATACATTAGTAACGTTGGCATAGATTGTATATCCTTGAAATGTTGAACTGTATCTTTCATTGTTTCCAACAAAATGTTATACCACTTGTAGGTTACTTTTCTTAGCATTAATCCATCTTGTTTAGTTTCTTCAATAACTTCATCATTTCGCGTTAAATCTTTAGTTTCAATACCTAATTTGAATCGTGCGTCCTTAGATCCTTTACCTACATTTGAAATTAACATATTTTTACGTGTCTTATTATTTCTTTTAAATTCTAACAATGGAGAAAGGAGTAACATACCCTCGATAGGCAATTCTGTTTTTTCAAGTACATTTAATAAAATTAATCCACCTAGTCCAACACCCATGACAAAAGTAGGAATCTTGTATTCATTAGCAATTCTAACCCATTCTATTAGTGTTTCATGGTATATATCAAAATGCTCAAGTTGTCCCTTGTTTGCTCTAGATGTTTGACCTTGTCCAGGTAAATCACCCATTATAACGTGATAACCATTACGTCTTAACATCGTAATAACGTATGCATATCTGCCAGTGTGTTCTAAAATGTTATGTACTATAACCACGACACCTTTAGCATCGTGTTCAGTTTCCCATTTCCACATATGTATAATTCCTCTCTAACTTATATTTCGATAAATGTATTATATCAGATTATTTGTTTGGACTGGTGTAAATCTTAGAGACAAAGTGATTACAAATTTTAGTTCGATATTGTAATTATACCTTTTTTTATAGTATTCAGATAATTGAAAACGCTTTCTACAATCACATATTCATGCTAAACTATTATTAAATTATAAGTTTTATGTAACATGGAGGAATGGGATATGTCACTTTTTAAGAATTTTTTTATTGCATTATCAAATAGCACTTATTTAAATGAAACAGCAAAAAAAGTAGGTCCTAAAATGGGTGCAAATAAAGTTGTGGCTGGTAATACTATCGAGCAATTGATTGACACAATTGAGAGACTAAACGATAAAAATATAGCTGTTACAGTTGATAATCTTGGCGAGTTTGTAGGAACGGTTGAAGAAGCTACTCAAGCTAAGAATGAAATTTTAGAAGTTATGCAAGCTATTAAAGATTATAATGTTAATGCTCATATGTCTGTAAAATTAAGTTCTCTTGGTGGTGAATTTGATACTGAGCTAGCTTATAATAATTTAAGAGAGATTCTACTTAAAGCCAACGAATTTGATAATATGCATATTAATATCGACACTGAAAAATATGACAGTTTACAGCAAATTGTTGAAGTGTTAGATAGACTAAAAGGGGAAGTCAGAAACGTTAGAACAGAAATACAAGCATATCTTTAAGATACAGTAGAATTAATTGATAAATATAGTAAGTAAAGATGGAGATTAGTTAAAGGTGCCTATAAAGAAGATGAACAAATTGCATATCAAACTAAAGAAGAGATTGATGCAAATTACATAAAAATCATTGAGAAGCGTCTTTTAACTGCTAAAAACTATACATCAATCGCTACACATGACGATCAAATAATTAATCACGTTAAACAATTTGTTAAATCACATAATATTGACAGAGATCAATTTGAATTTCAAATGTTATACGGATTCCGTAGTGAATTAGCTGAGGATATTTCTCGACAAGGATACCATTTCACAATTTATGTTCCTTATGGCAATGATTGGTTCGGTTACTTCATGCGTAGATTAGCTGAACGCCCTCAAAACCTTGCTCTTGCTTATCAAGAATTTGTTTCAACTAAGACATTGAAGAAAATTGGCGTTTTCACTAGCCTAGGCCTTGGAGCTGCATTTATTATTTCTGGTCTCACAAGATTATTAAAAAGATAAAAAATAAATCCTCGACACTGCTAATACTTTGTCGAGGATTTGTATTTTTAATTAAAATTGTTTTAATAAATTTGCCATTTCAATAGCACTTACTGCTGCTTCAGCACCTTTATTACCCGCTTTAGTTCCAGCTCTTTCAACCGCTTGTTCAATACTTTCAGTGGTTAATACGCCAAATATAACTGGAATATCGCTTACATCATTTGCCTTTGATACTCCTTTTGCAACTTCATTACAAACATAATCATAATGAGATGTTGCACCTCTAATTACACAACCTAAAGTGATGACTGCGTCATATTCACCTTTTTGAGCTAGTTTTTTAGAAACTAAAGGAATTTCAAATGCACCAGGTACATAAGCAACATCTATATTACTATCTTCCACACCATGACGAACAAGTGTATCTTTTGCACCATCTAATAAACGGTTCGTAATAAAATCATTAAATCGACTTACTACAATAGCTACTTTTAAATCTGTTCCTACCAATTTACCTTCAAAATTCATCTTTATTCCTCCTAAATTAAATGTCCCATTTTTA
>ERZ1023492.139-NODE-139-length-19250-cov-10.828132_pt1 | contig 19250 bp, 18 predicted proteins | sample MGYA00380541_ERZ1023492 | MGnify/ENA primary metagenome ERZ1023492 (study PRJEB33173, sample SAMEA4830351) | metagenome | study: EMG produced TPA metagenomics assembly of the PRJEB25223 data set...
TCAATCGGAGTTCTCTTAACTTTTTTAGGATGGCATTCTCCGCTCTCAGGTACTCATTTTCTGCTTGAAGACGTTCTAATTCTGTCCTCTCTTCAGGTCTCTTTTGTGGCTTACGTCCCATTTTAGGTACTCTCCCTCTTGTTTTCTCAACAATAGTATACCCGTTTTTCCTGTATTGTGCTAGCCAGTTAAGAAGTATCGTACGACTTGGGAGACCGTATTCAAGAGAAACTCTATCTTTAGTCCAGCCTTCATGTCAGACTTTATGAATCATTTCTTGTTTTAAATCAGGAGAATAGTAACGATTTTTTCCTTTTTTGACGAACTCTATTCCGTAACGATCAATCAATTTAATCATGTACCTAAGATTAGAATTGTTTATCCCAAATTTATTTGAAAGCTTCTCTAAGCTATATCCTTGTTTTCTAAGTTCATAGATCTGAACTTTATCTTCATAACTCAATTTCATAATAAAACACCCCAAAAGTTAGATTTTTTCTGTCTAACTTTTGGGGGGCAGTTCACAAAAACCTTGATAATATGCGTTTTATTGTTAGAAAATTTGCTTTATTTTATCCTTAAATTGAGTTTTTGACCAACCTCAAAATACCAACTTCATTTTACTTACCAAGCACAGTCATTCGTCATTTATTTTTTCCAATATTATCTACAAACTTCGATAAAAAGAGAGGTACCATAGCTATAAAAACTTGCCCTCTTTCTCCCCATACAAATAAAACGACTGCAAGAATAGCTGAAAAGATTGCTAAACATATAGATATTAGACGACATATTTTCTTATTATTCATAGCACTGCTCCTTTACTTCATAAATATTTTACAATAGATTTTAGTTGAAAGTATAAAAGAAATCCCAATCATGATACTAGACAAAATTATGATACTTATAACTAGAAGGAAATGATTAGCTGAACTAATACAGTTAATAAAAATCATGCCGAAAGTCGTTTTCTGAAGACCATACACTAATCCCATAACTAACGATAGTACCAGTATATTGACAATCGTATTTCCAAAAGTACCAAAGGCATATACGGAAGGAAGCAATAAGGCTACATACATGATTCCAAAGATTATTCCAATCAATGCCATAATTAAATGTAGATTGAGACTGTATTGATTAAACATGACATGGGTAGCAAGACTTAAACTCAATACTATAGAACTTACCAAAAGAATAAAAGAAATACAAGAGAGATACCGCGCTAAAATTATCTTAGATTTTGAAATTGGAAAAACTCCTACAAATTGATTCCAGCCATTCTCACTATCTGATACCACTAAAGTTGTGGGAAGAGAAGCTAAACTTATTGGTAACACTATTAGTAAAAAAATTGTCCCCGATTCTCTTGCAAAGATTGTAATCAAGAATAAGACTAAGCCAATAAATATTCTATTGATTATCTTTACTTTATTTAAAATCAGTTGCGCATCTTTATATAGTAGTCCTTTCATTTATTCGTTCTCCTTTGACTAAAAATAATAAAATTTCCCAAAGCGTTGCATAATTACTCTCGTCCTTACTCTTGTCGGATACAACTACTAAATATCGAACACTAGCACCCTCTTCTAATTTATAATAAATGTCTACTTGATCCATATTGTCCTTTATTTCTGTTTTAATCATAAATCGGTTCAGTAAATTTGCTCTGTCTCCCTCTAGAAGAATCTCCCCATTATGGATAAAAATAAAATAATCTGCCGCCTGTTCTAAGTCACTCAAAATATGTGAAGATAAGATTACGGTCATATTCTCTTTTTTAACATACTCTTCTAAAATAGATAAGATCTCTCGCCTAACAATAGGATCCAAGCCACTTGTGGCCTCATCTGCAATTAATAGTCTCGGGCGATGAGCGAGTGCAGACGCAAAATTAAGTTTCACCACCATTCCTCTGGAAAATTCTTTAATCTGTTTTTGAGATGGTAAGTTAAACTTTTGAATAAAAGTGTAAAATAACTTTTTATCCCAACTAGGATAAATCATGCTCATCATTCTTTCAACTTGCTCCACTGAAAATGAAACTGGAAAAAAGTTTTGTTCTAAGACAACCCCTAGTTTCGATTTAATATCTTGCTCATGCTCTGGATAAGTTTGTTCAAAAACCCTTATACTATCCTTCTCAATCTGTAGTTGATTTAAAATCAGATTCAGTAAAGTAGATTTACCAGCTCCGTTTTCACCAATCAGTCCAATAACCTTACCTTCTGGAATCTCTAAATTACGGACTTGCAATTGAAAATCCCCATACTGCTTGGTTAAATTTTTTATATTAACTATTGATCTGGCTCTCATGTTAACACCTCATCTAAATTATAACATCATGTATAAAATCGTTAAGCTATTCCCTAAAAAAATAAGACTCGCCAATAAAATATTAACTTTATTTGGCACATTAAGTTTTTTTAATTCCAGTAACAACAGCAAAGAAACTAGAACATAGTTAATAACACTAATAAATATAAATACTGGTCAGTTATTTTTGTTCCTAATCCTAATATTATTAACACAAAATTAGCAATAGAATAAGCTGATATATATGTATAGTAAAGTGAATTTTTTAAATATGATCTACTTACATTAATATCGCAAAATTTATTTAACAATTTACTGATTACATAATAATTTATATGGATATTTAATATAAAAATACCTACAGTTATTATTAGTGATATCATAATAAAAATGAACATGGTATAAACATTAAACTCAAACCGAAATTTATCTTGAAGTATATCTTTTGAAATCAAAATATATCTAACAACAAATATAAATACTGCAAATATACTCAATACAAATAATTTAATATTTTTTGTCATATATTCACTCCTTACTCAATAAAATTAATCATTAAGGGTGTGATAAATGATTCAATTCCTGCCCCAAGTATTAATAGCAAAAAGGATATCTTTAAACGTTTAATAAAATCCTGTTTATCGTAACATCCTTTCCGATGATTGATTATCGTATCAGATAGATAAATATAAGAAAAAATTTCAATAACACCATGTGGTATTACTAATAATAAATAGAACATATTTGGGAAAGAGGAAAGCAACGCTCCTAAAACAATACCATTAGTTATGAAAAAAATATATATAATCATAACCCCCAATAGATAAGCTGAAAGTAGCCATATACCTGCGACAGTATTTTTTAATAAGATTTGTATAAAATCATCAAAGCCGAAAACTACACTTGCATTTGTTATAAATTGCTTTTCAGATGAAAGAGAAAAACACAGCATAATTATAGCACTACAAAGATAGATTAAAAACATATATTTTTTGACCATTATTTGCCCTCATCAATGTCGTATAGAAAATTTTGAAAAATTGAGGAAGTTAATGTCTTCCCCAATTTTTCAAAATATTATTATGCACTTGCAAGACCAAAAGCAGCCAAAACAGGACCTACCCAAGCAGGAAGTGTAACACCAGCAACAGCTGCAAACGCCTCTACAATTGTCCCTCCCGAGGAAACAAAGTCCACAATATCTTGATACCATCCTGGTGCTAATTCAATTCCGAATTTTCCGCAAACCCAGTAGATATTACCTACAGCGACAATAGTTACTACAGATACTAACAAACTAAATAGAAATGCTTTCTCAATTTTATTAAGACCGAATTCTGATGCCATGATACTATTGTTCATTTTATTTACCTCTTTGTTAATAAACTCCGTTACAATAAATAATTAGATTATCAAAATAATAAAATTACTAGCACATTGGAATCACTCCTTCTCTTAAAATTATATTAAACAAGATATTTTCAAGATGTACTTTATCCCTCTTTCTAGATATAAGACACATCTGTCATTACTCGAATTTCCTAACTGCAAAAAACATGAAAATCTTAATTATTAGCATAAACTTACTAATCTGCTTTGCCAACATCAAAACCTGTAGATTTATCTTGTACTTGAATCCTCACTTCGTGGAATTTACCATCTTGTATAACTTGTCGATATGGGAAAATAGCACTAACTGAAATTATGCCTAATAATAAAAATGATAACAATCTTTTAATTCCATAAACTTTCTTCATCATTTTGAATCCCCTTTCCTTTTTATAATCTAACTCTAGCAAACTATATATGATTTGTCAATGATTTCTATAACGTTTTATACTTTTTTTTATTCTTATATAGCTATAGCATATCTTGCTTTTAAAATTTGCTAATAAAGTCTAAAAGTCGTATACTATTAAGTAGTACAATTACTGAAAGGACATATTTTTTATGAATATACTCGCCGAAAAACTTAGGTCAAAGCGAAAGGAACTTGGTCTCTCGCAACAATCTCTTGCAAAAGGAATTTGTGAGCAAAGTCAAATTAGTAAAATTGAACGTGGAAATTTTATGCCTTCTGCAGAACTTTTGTTTAAAATTGCTCAACGACTCGAGGTTCCTTTGGACTACTTTTTCAATGAACAAATTGAAGTAAAGTCTAATCTTTCTAATTTCAAACATTTATCTGCTCGCCTATTAGGTGATAGAGATTATGATGGTTTAGAATATATTTACAAAATAGAGCTAAAAAGGAATACATTTCTAGCTTCAGAAGATCGTATATATCTGGAATGGATTAAGGCAATCATTGACTTCTATCAATATCAATCTCAGAATAAAGCTATTTCTACTTTAGAAATTGCGTTATCAAAAGTATCTTCAAAGACATTCATTTACTTAAAAATACTAAATACTCTATCTAATTTTTATTCCTTAATCGGTCGTGAACAAGACTACGAAAATAACTACTCTCTCTTAATGGAACTTTATCAAACAAAAAATCTTGAACATCAGGAATTTCTATTTGGCTATATCAGAGTCCGCTATAACTATGCCCATTATTTAGTATCAAAAGAAAAATATAATGAAGCTATCCAAGAAGCACTTGAAACCATTGAACTTTGTAAATTAAAACATACAAGCTATCAACTAGCTCCCCTGCTTATTCTAGTCGGAAATGCTGGAACGCATTTTCTAGACAAGGAACAGGTTAAAAATTATTATATAGAAGCAAAAGAACTATGCAAGATTTATAACAATCCTTTAATGCTGATGAAGATAGAAAATTATTTGAAGGAATTAGAGACTGTTTAATTTATCCTATCATTAGAATTCTTCTTAAGCTTGGAATAACCCCTAAAGCTAATAACCAGCTTGATTCAAATTCACTTCCTAAATTAGTGGTATTTTGAGGTTTTATTTTATCAAGTATGTTGGCAAATTTCTCTAATCTTCTAACTTCATTATAGAACTTTCGGTATCAAAAGAGTCTGGGACAAAAGTCTAACCTTAAATATAAAAAGCGAACAAAACGAGTTATCTGACACTCAAAGTGCTGTCTTGTTCGCTTTTTTGTCTAATCTATCGATTTTTAAAATTTATAATGAAGAATTCCTAAAATCAAAATCTTTTTATCCCAGACTCTTTATATGAAGTATTTGAGATAAAGGAGTATAATAACCCCTATAAAATACAATTTTAAAAAGCAAGGAACTCGAGCAATCTCATTATGGTAGTGACATGGGGTCTAATTTCTCATATTTATACATTTCTCCAATCAGTTAGTTGATTACAATCGAGATTTTCTATACTCTCCTTATAAGATTTTCGCATAAGATGAGACAGCACACGCTGAAGACGTCTATGTTATTTAGATTTAATGCAATCTTTTCAAAGAGTTTTGATAATCTATATTTCTTATTTAGTTTAGTTGATTTCATATCACTATACTATAATGCTTATCCAAATGATTACACTATCAAAACACCCTATTATTAGATGCTTACGAAACAGATTTTTATACTCTTCAAACCACGTCAGCTTGTCCTTAGTGTGTATATGTTACTGACTTGGTCAGTTCTATCCTCAACCTCAAAACTATGTTTCGAGGAGCCTTCCGCTAACTTCCCAGTCTGATTTTCATTGAATATTAACGATACTTTATCACATAAAGAGGCTGGATGAAAAGTCTTCACAATCAAAAAACGCATACTATCAGGTGTTGAATGAAAAATCCTGGTCGTATGCGTTTTTTGTGAGCTGACTTATTTCCTTTCACTATATCGCAAAATGAAATAAGAACGGAACGATGGGATTTTGGAATTCAAATCAATTTATAAGAATGTTTTAGAAGTAATATTATCCTATTCCAGATTCAGTTCACTATACAATTGAGTTTTCAAGCAACCTGTTTACATAATGTGTACATAATTAGGTTCGTGATTCCACCCTTTTCACCTTTAAAAACCTCGCTTTCGCAAGGCTCTTCTATTTATAAGATAAGGCACGTTTAAAGGTTTTCCAAATCCCTAAATCATCCGTTTGAAGAACGAGACTAGCATACATGCGTCCGATAAATCCTGTTGCTACCACCGCAAAAATCACTGTAATAGCAAGTGAAATCCATGCTTCTGCTCCCCCCGCATAGCCATTAATCGTTCGAAACGGCATAAAGAAGGTCGAAATAAAGGGAATATAAGAACCAATCTTCAAGAGGAGATTGTCACCAGCTGCACCTAGAGCTGTCACTCCAAAAAAACCACCCATAATCAAAATCATCAAAGGCGACAAGGCTTTCCCTGAGTCCTCAGGACGAGAAACCATAGATCCTAGGAAGGCTGCCAAGACTACATACATGAAAAGACTGATCAAAATAAAGAGCAAGGTATTCAGTGAGATAGCATCTCCCAAGTGATCCAAAATACCAGACTGAGCCAAGAATGGCAAATCTTTAAAGAGCAAAACGGCAGCCAGACCACCTACAACATAGATCCCAATATGCGTTAAAATCACTAGAAACAGAGCCATCATCCGCGCATAGAAATAGTGACTTGCCCTTATGCTAGAAAAAACGACTTCCATAATTTTGGTGCCTTTTTCACTGGCAACTTCCTGAGCTGTTACACCCGCATAGGTAATCAGAATCATATAAAGAAAGAATCCTAAGGCACCTGCTGCAATTGTTTGAATAAACTTTTTATTTTCCTTGGCTTCATCAATCTTTTCTGTGAATTGAATTGTCTGCGCTAAGCGTTTTTCCTGCTCTTGAGACAAGGAAGCAGTTGAACGATTAAGCTGATTTTGCAGTTCATTGAGTGTACCTGTAACCTCAAATTTAATTCCATTTTCAAGCGATGTTTCGCCATGATAAACTGCCTTTAGAACACTATCTTCTTGATCAATGGTCAAATAACCTTTTAATTTTTCTTCTTTAATTGCTTCTTTGGCACTTGCTTCGTCTTTATAGTCGAAGTTAACACCATTTACATTCTTCAGTCCTTCTGCTACAGATGGCACTGTTGTCACTACTGCCACTTTATTATTTTTAGCCATAGAAGAACCTTGGATATGCCCAATTCCTACAGAGATTCCTAAAAAGAGGAACGGCGAAATCACCATAAAGAAGAAACTCCATGACTTGACATGTCGAAGATAGGTTTCCTTGATTACAACCCACATATTTCTCATACTTCCACTCCTGATTCTAGTTTAAAGATTTCATCGATAGTTGGCGCTTGTTGGTCAAATGTTGCGATATATTGACCTTGAGTCAAGATTGGGAAGAGTTCCCTTCCAGCGCTCTCATCCTCCAAAATCAATTTCCAACTGCCTTGTTTGGTCAAGCTCACCTGTTTGACATGAGGAAGATTTTCCAATTCTTCCTTGCTTCGTTCACTTGAAACAAAGAGACGTGTTTTCCCGTATTGATTGCGGACATCCTGAACTGGTCCGTGCAAGACCACACGGCCATCTCGGATCATCAGAATATCGTCACAAAGTTCCTCAACATTGGTCATGACATGGTCAGAAAAGATAATGGTTGCTCCGCGCTCTTTTTCCTGAAAAATGACTTGTTTGAGCAATTCTGTATTAACTGGGTCCAATCCACTAAAAGGCTCATCCAAGATAATCAGGTCTGGTTCATGAATCAGAGTAATAATGAGCTGAATCTTCTGCTGATTTCCTTTTGACAGACTCTTGATTTTATCTGCCAGCTTTCCTTTCACTTCCAACCTCTTCATCCATTGAGGGAGTTTTTCTTTGACTTCTTTGGCATCCATGCCTTTTAGAGTCGCCAAGTAGCGAACTTGTTCAAGAACTGTCAATTTAGGCATGAGACTGCGTTCTTCAGGCAGATAACCAATCCGAGCATAGGTCTCCTGACGAATATCCTGACCATCCAGACCGATTTCTCCCTGATATTCTAGGAATTTTAAAATACTATGGAAAATCGTTGTTTTTCCAGCACCATTTTTTCCGACTAGTCCCAAAATACGACCTGGTCGCGCTTGAAAGTCAATACCAAACAAAACTTGCTTGGATCCAAAACTTTTCTCTAGACTTCTTACTTCTAGCATCTTTCACCTCCGAAATTTCTTGCACTCATTATACTCCTTTTTGATAGCCTTTACAACGTTTTGTGTCCGTTTTTAGAAGACTATTGCTGTGTAAAATATGGCCTGGAGCACTTTTATACTCAATGAAAAGCAAAGAGCAAACTAGGAAGCTAGCCGTAGGCTGCTCAAAGTACGGCTTTGAGGTTGCAGATAAAACTGACGAAGTCAGCTCAAAACACTGTTTTGAGGTTGTGGATAGAACTGACGAAGTCAGTAACTATATCTACGGCAAGGCGAAGCTGACGTGGTTTGAAGAGATTTTCGAAGAGTATTAGTGATAAATCCATTATACAGTAGCAAACTTAATTTATACCTTCCGCTCCTCAACTGTCTATTTTTAATCCTGAATTGTTATTTGAGTAACTCCTTTTTCCTCATAAAGTTTTCTTCCTCTAAAACTTCTGGAAAAAAGCGAATAGTTTCAGACAACATTTTTATAAGAAACAAGTTCATCTGTCATTTCAAGAAGGAGTAATCCTTTATCTACTAATGGACGGAGCGGAATTCAACCGCTTGTCCGATATGTTTTCTAAGGATTATATAGTAAAATGAAATAAAAACAGAACAAATAGATCGGGACAGTCAAATCGATTTCTAACAATGTTTTAGAAGTAGATGCGTACTATTCTAGTTTCAATCTATTATATCTATTATGCACACCACTATAGGATCTAATAAAAATCACAACAAGTTCATTCATAGATGGTTACCTCAGGGAACTAAGAAAACGACTACAAAGGAAGTCGCATTCATCGAAAAGTGGATTAACAACTATCCTAAAAAATGCTTGAACTACAAGTCCCCCAGAGAAGACTTCTGGATGACTAACTTGAACTTGAAATTTAGCAATAATTAATTCACCATCTAACTATATTTAGTAATTATTTCAGAACTGATTAATATTAAAATTAACTAACAATTCAAAGGATTCATACTAGCCATAAATTACGTCCATCAGAGAGAGACTCTTACTACTTTTAGATTTTAGTCTTTCTAGCTTCAGAATACATCTAAACTTTAGGGAAAATGACTATTCGAAAGCGCGAATGCCTCAAAATTATCTCAGATAAGCTATTCGAAACTTAGAATGCTTTTAAATTTATGTAATTGCGATTATTCGAAACCTAGAATGCATATAACCTTTAGTTGACAGACCTATTCTAAGTCTCGAAGGGCTATTTACTTTCTATTCCTTATCAAAAAAGACTCATTCCCCCTTTCTCCTCCAAAATATGGTATAGTAGAAATATACTATCTATGAGGAGTTTACATGTCACAGGATAAACAAATGAAAGCTGTTTCTCCCCTTCTGCAGCGAGTTATCAATATCTCATCGATTGTCGGTGGGGTTGGGAGTTTGATTTTCTGTATTTGGGCTTATCAGGCTGGGATTTTACAATCCAAGGAAACCCTCTCTGCCTTTATCCAGCAGGCAGGCATCTGGGGTCCACCTCTCTTTATCTTTTTACAGATTTTACAGACTGTCGTCCCTATCATTCCAGGGGCCTTGACCTCGGTGGCTGGGGTCTTTATCTACGGGCACATCATCGGGACTATCTACAACTATATCGGCATCGTGATTGGCTGTGCCATTATCTTTTATCTAGTGCGCCTATACGGAGCTGCCTTTGTCCAGTCTGTCGTCAGCAAGCGCACCTACGACAAGTACATCGGCTGGCTAGATAAGGGCAATCGTTTTGACCGCTTCTTTATTTTTATGATGATTTGGCCCATTAGCCCAGCTGACTTTCTCTGTATGCTGGCTGCCCTGACCAAGATGAGTTTCAAGCGCTACATGACCATCATCATTCTGACCAAACCCTTTACCCTCGTGGTTTATACCTACGGTCTGACCTATATTATTGACTTTTTCTGGCAAATGCTTTGACACGTAAAAAATCCGTTTGGTTTCCCAAGTGGATTTTTAAAGCGTAGATTAACTATAGCTTGATACTAAATATACTTTGGTATGGAAATCATGCATATTTTTCGATAGTGAGGCGAGGACTTACCTAGCCTTTCCGCCGTGATAGAAACACCTAAAATCTAATGGTTTCAGGTATTCGGAAACTTTGAGCCTAGTGTCTCAAAGTTTAGGTATGGAATTTCGAAGAAAGTCGCTACCGTCCGTAATCACTTAAGGAAAGGCTCAAAAATATTGTTTTCAACCACAAAATCCGTTTGGTTTCCCAAGCGGATTTTGTGCTTTATTTTGAAACTTCTTTTGCAAGAACAAAGTTCCCAAGTGTGGCAGAACCATTTCCTGCGACTGCTGGTGTCACGATATAGTCACGCACATCTGGTACTGGTAGGTAACCATTAAGAAGAGATGTAAATTTCTCACGGACACGGTCCAGCATATGTTGTTGAGCCATGACCCCTCCACCAAAGACAATCACGTCTGGGCGGAAAGTCACTGTCGCATTAACCGCAGCTTGAGCGATATAGTAGGCTTGAACATCCCAAACAGGGTTGTTGAGTTCAATATTTTCCCCACGTACACCTGTACGAGCTTCCAAACTTGGACCAGCTGCATAGCCTTCCAGACATCCCTTATGGAAAGGACAAACACCCTTAAACTCTTTTTCAATATCCATTGGGTGTCTAGCAACATAATAATGACCCATTTCAGGGTGACCCACACCACCGATAAACTCCCCACGTTGGATGACACCTGCACCGATACCTGTACCGATTGTGTAGTAAACCAAGTTTTCGATACGACCACCAGCATTGTTACGGGCAACCACTTCACCGTAAGCAGAGCTGTTTACGTCTGTTGTGAAGTACATTGGCACGTTTAGGGCGCGACGAAGGGCACCAAGCAAGTCCACATTTGCCCAGTTTGGTTTTGGAGTCGTCGTGATAAAGCCATAAGTTTTTGAGTTTTTGTCAATATCAATCGGCCCAAATGAACCAACTGCAAGACCAGCAAGATTATCGAATTTTGAGAAGAACTCAATGGTTTTATCGATTGTTTCGATTGGAGTTGTTGTTGGAAATTGTGTTTTTTCTACAACGTTAAAGTTTTCATCACCGACAGCACAGACAAACTTTGTACCGCCCGCTTCCAAGCTTCCATATAATTTTGTCATGATAAACCTCTTGTTTTTATTTTCTTTATTATAGCATACTTCGAAAGTCTAAATGTCTCTATTTTTTAGATTTTCCTCTGTAAATCTTACTATCTAATAAAAACGAACAAATATGTCATTTGTTCGTTTTCACATTAGAGAGGATTGATTAGATTTTCACTTCGATCACAGCATCCCCCTTCGCAACTGAACCTGTTGCGACTGGAGCTACTGAAGCGTAGTCACCTGTATTTGTAACGATAACCATTGTTGTATCATCAAGTCCAGCTGCAGCGATTTTGTTTGAGTCAAATGTTCCAAGAACATCGCCAGCTTTCACCTTATCACCTTGAGCAACTTTTGTTTCAAAACCGTCACCGTTCATAGATACAGTATCAATACCAACATGAATCAAAACTTCAGCACCATTTCTTGTTTTCAAACCAAAAGCGTGCCCTGTTGGAAAGGCAATTGAAACTTCAGCATCAGCTGGTGCATAGACCACGCCTTGGCTTGGTTTCACAGCGATACCTTGTCCCATAGCTCCACTTGAGAAGACTGGGTCATTGACATCAGCAAGAGCGACAACATCACCGACGATAGGAGTTACAAGTGTTTCATTTTGAAGAGCTGCTGGCGCAACTTCTTCTTTTTCTTCAGCCACTTCAGCTTGTTTTGCAGCTGCAGTTGCGTCTACTTCATCTTCGTAACCAAACATGTAAGTAAGAGCAAAACCAAGGGCAAATGATACAGCTACCATAAGAAGGTATTGTGGAAGTTGTCCGTTACCAACATAAAGCATTGTACCAGGGATGATGGTGATACCATTACCAGTACCAGCAAGTCCAAGGATAGAAGCCAATCCACCACCGATTGCACCAGCAATCAATGAAAGGAAGAATGGTTTACGGAAGCGCAAGTTCACCCCGAAGATAGCAGGCTCTGTAATACCTAGGAAGGCAGAAAGAGCAGCCGGGAAAGCAAGTGTTTTCAGTTTTGGATTTTTTGTTTTAACACCAACCGCAACAGTAGCAGCACCTTGAGCTGTCATAGCAGCTGTGATGATAGCGTTGAATGGGTTAGCATGGTCAGCAGCAAGTAATTGCACTTCAAGCAAGTTGAAGATGTGGTGCACACCTGACACGACGATCAATTGGTGAACCCCACCAATCAAGAAACCACCAAGACCAAATGGCATGCTAAGAATCGCTTTTGTAGCAATAAGGATGTAGTTTTCAACAACGTGGAAAACTGGTCCAATGACAAAGAGTCCAAGGATAGACATGACCAAAAGTGTCACGAATGGTGTTACCAAGAGGTCAATGACATCTGGAACAACCTTGCGGACAGCTTTTTCAAATTTAGCTCCGACAACCCCGATGATGAAGGCTGGAAGAACGGAACCTTGCAAACCAACAACAGGGATGAAACCAAAGAAATTCATCGCTGTTACTTCACCACCTTGAGCAACTGCCCAAGCGTTTGGAAGTGAGCCAGAGACAAGCATCATACCAAGAACGATACCAACGGCAGGATTTCCACCAAATACACGGAAGGTTGACCACACAACCAAACCTGGCAAGATGATGAAGGCTGTATCTGTCAAGATTTGTGTGTAAGTTGCAAAGTCACCTGGAAGTGGCATTTCAAGAGCGTTGAAAAGACCACGCACACCCATGAAGAGACCTGTCGCTACGATAACTGGGATGATTGGAACGAAAACATCACCAAAAGTACGGATAGCACGTTGGAACCAGTTCCCTTGTTTAGCAACTTCTGCTTTCATGTCATCCTTAGATGATGTTGGTAATCCAAGTACAACAACTTCATCGTACATTTTGTTAACTGTACCTGTACCAAAGATAATTTGGTATTGCCCTGAGTTAAAGAAAGCACCTTGAACTTTTTCCAAGTTCTCAATCACTTCTTTATTGATTTTCTCTTCATCTTTGACCATGACACGTAGACGTGTCGCACAGTGGGCAACACTATTGACATTTTCACGTCCGCCCAAGGCATCGATGACTTTTTTTGCAATTTCCTGATTGTTCATTTGCAAAAATCTCCTTATATAACATTTTGTTCTTGTTTGAAAGCGATTTTATTCGCCCTTACGACTATTATTTTATCATGTTTTAAAAATATGTCAAGCGTTTTGCAGAAAAATATTCTATCCACTTAGTGGGCAAGCTTTAGATTGATTGTTTTTGACTGTTTCATCAGGAATTCCTTGAAAAATAAGTTTGAAACCTTGGTTAAAAAGTCTTTTATTTCATTATCTTTCACATTTTCGTAAAAATTTGATTGATTTCCTGTATTTATTTTATGATAATCCTTTGACAGTTTTTCCTCTTTTTTAACATAAAAGGCTTGCATTTTTTATCGAAAACAGTTACTATTAAAAGTGATAAGATTTTTGGAGGAATGAATGGAATGGACAACTGAGCGTCGTTACAGACTTTATCAAGATTGGACGCAAGAAGAAATTCAACATATAAAGGAAAATATGGCACAATCTCCATGGCATACTCATTACCATGTTGAGCCAAAAACAGGACTTCTCAACGACCCAAATGGCTTTTCTTACTTTGATGGCAAGTGGATCCTCTTTTACCAGAATTTTCCTTTTGGTGCAGCCCACGGTTTAAAATCTTGGGCACAGCTAGAAAGTGATGATTTGGTTCACTTTAAAGAAACTGGAATCAAAGTTTTACCAGATACTCCATTAGATAGCCACGGTGCCTACTCTGGTTCTGCCATGCAATTTGGCGATAACTTATTCCTATTTTATACAGGAAATGTTCGCGATGAAAACTGGATCCGTCACCCATACCAGATCGGTGCTTTGATGGACAAGGAGGGTAAGATTACAAAGATTGACAAGATCTTGATTGACCAGCCAGCAGACTCTACTGACCACTTCCGCGATCCACAAATTTTTAACTTTAAAGGTCAATACTATGCTGTCGTCGGTGGACAGGACTTGGAGAAAAAAGGTTTCGTTCGTCTCTACAAGGCTGTCAATAACGACTACACAAACTGGCAAGCAGTTGGCGACCTTGACTTTGCTAACGACCGTACTGCCTACATGATGGAATGTCCTAATCTGGTCTTTGTAGAGGAACAACCTGTCCTTCTCTACTGTCCACAAGGATTGGATAAGAAAGTTCTAGACTACGATAATATCTTTCCAAATATGTATAAGATTGGGGCTTCCTTTGACCCTAAAAATGCCAAAATGGTAGATGTGTCTCAACTTCAAAACATGGATTACGGTTTCGAAGCCTATGCAACTCAAGCCTTCAACGCTCCTGATGGGCGTGCTCTAGCAGTTAGCTGGCTTGGTTTGCCAGATGTTTCTTACCCATCTGACCGTTTTGACCACCAAGGAACCTTCTCTTTGGTCAAGGAACTCACTATCAAAGACGACAAGCTCTACCAGTATCCAGTCGCTGCTATTAAGGACCTTCGTGCTTCTGAAGAAGCCTTCTCAAACCGTTCCCAAACCAAGAACACTTACGAACTTGAACTCAACTTGGAAGCTAATAGCCAGAGCGAGATTGTCTTACTTGCTGATAAAGAAGGTAAGGGACTTTCAATCAACTTTGACCTTGTAAACGGTCAAGTGACAGTGGATCGTAGCCAGGCTGGAGAACAATATGCCCAAGAATTTGGGACAACTCGTTCTTGCCCTATCGAGAATCAGGCTACTACTGCTACAATCTTCATCGATAACTCTGTCTTTGAAATTTTCATCAATAAAGGAGAAAAAGTATTTTCTGGTCGTGTCTTCCCACATGCGGACCAAAATGGTATCCTGATCAAATCTGGAAACCCAACTGGAACTTACTATGAATTAGATTATGGTCGCAAAACTAACTGATGTCGCCAAACTTGCAGGCGTCAGTCCTACTACCGTTTCTCGGGTTATCAATAAAAAAGGATATCTATCTGAGAAAACCATCCAAAAAGTCAATGAAGCCATGAGAGAATTAGGCTATAAACCCAACAACCTGGCTCGTAGTCTGCAAGGAAAATCAGCTAAGTTAATCGGCTTGATTTTCCCCAATATTTCCAATGTTTTCTATGCAGAATTGATTGATAAATTGGAACACCAACTCTTCAAAAATGGTTACAAGACCATCATCTGCAACAGTGAACATGATTCTGAGAAGGAACGCGAATACATCGAAATGTTGGAAGCCAATCAGGTAGACGGCATCATTTCTGGTAGTCACAACCTAGGAATCGAAGACTACAATCGTGTGACAGCGCCGATTATTTCCTTTGACCGAAACCTATCGCCAGACATCCCTGTTGTCTCCTCTGACAACTATGCTGGTGGGGTTCTTGCTGCCCAAACCTTGGTCAAGACAGGTGCCCAGTCTATCATCATGATTACAGGGAATGACAATTCCAATTCGCCAACCGGACTGCGCCACGCTGGTTTTGCATCCGTACTCCCAAAAGCTCCTATTATCAATGTTTCCAGTGACTTTTCTCCCGTCAGAAAAGAAATGGAAATCAAGAATATCTTGACCCGGGAAAAACCAGATGCCATTTTTGCTTCGGATGATTTGACAGCTATTCTGATCATTAAAATCGCTCAAGAATTGGGCATTTCTGTCCCAAAAGAGCTCAAGGTTATCGGCTATGATGGGACCTACTTTATCGAAAATTACTACCCTCAATTGGCTACTATCAAGCAACCTTTGGAAGAGATTGCTTGTCTCACTATTGATCTTCTCTTGCAAAAGATTGAAGGCAAGGAAGTCGCCACAACTGGTTACTTCTTACCAGTTACACTATTACCAGGAAAAAGTATTTAAACACAAGAAAACTCAGACCGATTCGTCTGAGTTTTTATGATCTTAAATTTTCGAGATAGCGCTGGGCTGTCTCTAGGTTAAAGGTTTTATCTGAGATGAGGCGCTCTACTAGGGGAGCAACTTCAGATTCACTAGCCCCAGCTAGGAGAGCTAGGGATTTGGCCTGTAGTTTCATGTGGCCTTGCTGGATGCCCGTACTTACCAAGGCTTTGAGGGCTGCAAAATTTTGGGCAAGACCGATGGACACGATAATCTGGGCTAATTCTCTGGCAGAAGGATTTCCTAGTAGATCATGACTGAGAGCTACACGTGGGTTGAGGCCGATAGAGCCACCCTTAGTCGCTACAGGCATGGGCAGGGTCATCTCACCGACCAATTCTTCTCTTTCAAGGTCCAGCGTCCAGCAACTAAGACCTTGATAGCGTCCATCTCGACTGGCAAAGGCATGGGCCCCAGCTTCGATGGCACGCCAGTCATTACCAGTGGCAATCAAAATCGCATCAATACCATTAAAAATTCCTTTATTATGAGTAGCAGCTCGGTAAGGATCAGCCTGCGCAAACTGACTAGCCAACGCAATTTTCTCCGCAATCTCTCGTCCTTGATCCTTTTGGCGGCTCAAGTAGCGAAAGGCCATGCGACAGCTTGCAGTCACCAGAGAATCGGTCGCGTAGTTGGACAGGATTCCCATGAGACTCTGTCCCTGACTGAGTTCTTCTAAGACTGGTTTCAAGGCTTCCAGCATGGTGTTGAGCATATTGGCACCCATGGCTTCCTGGGTATCGACATGAATATAAACAACGAGAAAGTCTGGTTCGCCTTTTATCTGCTCGACATGCAGATCACGCGCCCCACCTCCACGTTTAACGATAGAAGGATAGGCTTGATTGGCAAGCTCCAAGAGCTCCGCTTTCTTGCTGGCAATCTTCTCTTGCGCTAGTTTAGGATTAGCAACTTGATAAAGGGCTACCTGCCCAATCATCTGTCGCTGATGGACTTGTGCAGTAAAACCACCTGCACGCTTGATGATTTTGCTGGCATAGCTGGCCGCCGCAACCACAGAGGGTTCTTCTGTCACATAGGGAACGGTGTATTCCTGACCGTTGACAAGTACCTCCGGAACCAGTGAATAAGGCAGAGAAAAAGTTCCCACTACATTCTCACTCAGCTGGTCTGCCACAGTCACGCTCATCTGTTCATCCTTCTCCAGACTAGCTTGCCTCTCAGGACTAAGGAGCGCCTGAGCTTTTAACAGCTCGAGGCGCTCTTGGTATGATTTTTTAGAAAATCCATTCCAACTTATCTTCATTATTTTTCAACCTTGCTATAACGGCGTTGGTGGTCGAGAATTTCAACCAAGGCAAAATCTTGATTTTCATAGCCAGCAAACTGGGCAGAGTTTGTTTCATCCAAGTTTACTTCCTCAAAAAAGACCTTTTCATAGTCTGCAACGGATAAGACAGTTCGTTGGTTGAGCTTGTTCAAGCGGTCTTTATCCAAATAAGCTTCATATCCTTCAACCAATTCACCACTGAAGAACTCAGCCACAGCTCCACTTCCGTAACTATAAAGGGCGATTTTATCCCCAGCTTTCAAGCTATCTGTATTTTCCAAGAGAGACAAAAGTCCAAGGAAAAGTGAACCTGTGTAGATATTCCCCACCTTTTGACTGTAGAGAATAGACTGGTCAAAATGCTTTTGTAAGAGGTCTTTTTTCTCTTGAGGCAGGCTCTTATCCATGATTTTTTTCAAGCCTTTTAGCGCTAATTTAGGATAAGGCAAGTGGAAACAAACAGCCGCAAAATCATCCAAAGTAAGCTGGTAGCGTTTTTGATATTCAAGCCAAGTCGTTTTCAAACTATCCAAGTATTGTTGGGTAGAATAGACACCATTTACATAAGGAGTTGTCGAGTAATTTGGTCGCCAGAAATCCATGATGTCACGGGTCTGAGCTACATTGTCATTATTAAAGGCCATCATGCGTGGATTTTGTGTAATCAACATAGCCACACTTCCGGCACCCTGAGTGGGTTCTCCCGGAGTTTCAATACCGTATTTAGCAATATCACTTGCAATGACCAAGACCTTGGACTCCGGAGAATTTTCCACATGCAATTTGGCATAATGGAGGGCAGCAGTCGCCCCATAGCAGGCTTCTTTAATCTCGAAACTACGAGCAAAGGGCTGGATGCCCAGCAAGCCATGCACAAAGACGGCCGCAGCCTTACTCTGGTCAATTCCTGACTCGGTAGCTACAATGACCATGTTAACTTCTTGTCTTTCTTGCTCAGTTAAAATAGAGTCACTAGCACTGGCCGCCAAGGTCACGATGTCCTCAGTTAGGGGCGCAATACTCAATTCCTTGAGTAAGAGTCCTTTACTTAATTTTTCAGGGTCAATTCCCCTCGCTTCTGCTAAGTCTTGTAATTTCAAGACATATTGACTGGTCGCAAAACCAATCTTATCAATACCGATTGTCATATTTACCTCTGTTTTATCATTCATGTAAAAAATCGTTCTATACTATTTTATCACAAATGGCAGTAAAAGAGAGAAAAAAGACTTGATTCACCAAATCAAGCCTCTTATTGGTCATCATTTTAAAGAATGATTAGTTGCTAGAGAGTTCACCGATATAAGTAGCTTTATAAGCTCCATTCACAGTTATCAGCTCCTGGAGGATCAAATTTCCTGAGTAAGTCCTTCCCATCTCATCTACAAATTTTTGATAAAACTGACTGGTCGGAATTTCTCTGACATCCTTATCAAATGTCTTGTCAAGTGTTTTACTAACCTTCTCAGCAATCAAATTCATTCGTAATCCGAAGCGTTTACGATGATTTCGATAGGTTGTTGAAATCATTTTAAACGTTTTTACTTTGGCAAAGATGTTCTCAACCTTGCTTCTCTCCTTG
>ERZ1023492.155-NODE-155-length-16875-cov-6.849227_pt1 | contig 16875 bp, 14 predicted proteins | sample MGYA00380541_ERZ1023492 | MGnify/ENA primary metagenome ERZ1023492 (study PRJEB33173, sample SAMEA4830351) | metagenome | study: EMG produced TPA metagenomics assembly of the PRJEB25223 data set...
TTTATAGTCTTTCTTAGGAAGTGCTACATAGCCAGCATCCTCTGCTGATTTACCTTTATCTTCAAGTGTGAATTTCATGAATTCTTGGAATGCTTTATTTTCTTTTAATGATTTCTCTTTAGCATAGATGAATAATGGTCTACTTAATGCATAAGAGTTATCTTGAATTGTTTTCTTAGTTGGTTCAGTGTCTTTACCTTTATCGTCTTTGATTTTAACTTCTTTTAACTTATCTTTATTTTGTTGATAGAAGTTATAACCGAAGTAACCGATACCTTCTTTATTCTTTTCAACTGATTGAACGATTACGTTTGTATCAGCATTTTTCTCAGCTTTGATATCGCCTTTATCCATTACTTCTTCAGTAAAGAAGTCGAATGTACCATGTGATTGGTCAGGTGAGAAAGCTTTGATTTTCTTATCTGGCCATTTAGAATTAACATCTTTCCAAGTTTTAGCTTTGCCAGAGTAAATTTCTTTAAGTTGATCTTTAGATAATGATTTAACGAAGTCGTTATCTTTGTTTACTGTAACTGTTACACCATCTTGTGCAATTTTGTATTCTTTGTATTTAATGCCTTTATCTTCTAATTTTTTCTTTTCTTCATCTTTAATTGGTCTTGAAGCATTTGAGAAATCTGTTTCACCAGAAATGAATTTCTCGAATCCGCCACCAGTTCCTGAAGTACCAGATGATACTGTAGCATTAGGATAATCTTTAGCGAATTTTTCGTTTAATTTTTCAATGATTGGACCGACTGTTGATGACCCGTCACCTTTTACTTTTCCACTTACATCTTTACCTTCGCCTGAACCGCCGTTGTTACCGCCACCACAAGCGCCTAAAAGTACTGAAGCTCCTAATACAGTCGTACCGATTAATTGCCACTTTTTCATTGAAACATCCTCCTAATATAAATAACCCAAATGTTATATGTATTTCTTACAGTTTTAATACTAAAGGTTTATTGTTAATTAATAATAGAGCTAATGTAAATGTTTTGTTAAGAATGAGAATTGAATTGTAAATGTGCTTTGAACACTGATATAACAAGGTTTTTAAAGCATGGGATTTTGAATATTAATGTAAATTTTCAGTTGTTAAAATGGATACATATAAGAATTATGGTTTTGGGGACATAAAGTATTACAAAAATAGCGCTTATTGAAATATTTCATTCAATAAGCGCTATGGTGATATGATTCGACTATATTAATAGAAGAAATGCGTTTTGTATTAAGAATGTTGTTCGTCTTCCGTACGAGACCAACCTTTTTTCGTTAAGCTGATTTTACCAGTTTCGATATTAATAATTTTTTGTTTATAAAGATGACCAATGGCGCGTTTAAATGAACCTTTACTCATATTAAATACCTCTTTAATAGCTTCGGGACTTGATTTATCCCAAAAAGGTAATTCGCCATCATATTCAACAAGTAAATCGAATATGACTTGACCATCGTCGTCTAATCTTTCATGAGCTAAAGGTAAAAATGAACCATTAAGTTCACCGCGTTCATTATGACCAATGATACGAACGGTTACTAATTCACCTAATCTTGGCTCTGCTTTACGTTCAGATTCATGGACAAAAATTTTATAACCTTCTGTACTTAATAAGAAACTACCTACTCTTAATACACGATATGGTCTAGCTTCTAACATTTCATTTTGTTTACTATCATCGTTAACAGGTGTATACATGTTATCAACGATACCTTCACTTGCCAATCGTGCAAACATTTGGTTCTGACTATCAATTCTTAATGTAACAAGTAATTGATCTCCTGCTTCTGGCCATAGTGTTTTAACCTTTGGTAGATCTTCCCATGGTATTAATACTTCTCTTGGAAGACCAACATCAACACGTGCACCATCTCGATCGACTTTAAGTACCTTTGCAAAGTCATATTTGTCTTTTGTAATATCAGGCATATTTTGTGTCGCAAATAATTCACCTGATCTATTTGGATAAATGAAGAAACTGTATTCTTCACCTATTTGTAATTCATCTTCTTCATTTACTTCGGATTGATTGAGTTTAACTTGTTCTCCATTGGGTCCTTTTAACATGTATGTTGATCCTTGTAAGCCAGTCACTTCAAGAAATTCTATAGAACCTACGATATCTTTTTCTAGTGCCATTATATTCTCCTTCGAGTCTTTTATTCTTTTATAGTATAACATGAGTCTTGTAATCTATCATTACAAGTTATAGGTGGTCGAAACTATCGTTATAATATGATATAATTCTTCCGTTAGAATAACGATATAAAAAAGGAGCAAATGCATGTTACAAGTAACTGATGTAAGTTTACGTTTTGGTGATCGTAAGCTATTTGAAGATGTAAATATTAAATTTACTGAAGGTAATTGCTATGGATTAATTGGTGCAAATGGTGCAGGTAAATCTACTTTCTTAAAAATTTTATCTGGTGAGTTAGATTCACAAACAGGTCATGTGTCATTAGGTAAAGATGAAAGATTAGCGATTTTAAAACAGGACCACTTCGCATATGAAGATGAACGTGTTCTTGATGTCGTAATCAAAGGTCATGAACGTTTATATGAAGTAATGAAAGAAAAAGATGAAATCTATATGAAACCAGACTTTAGTGATGAAGATGGTATTCGTGCTGCTGAACTTGAAGGCGAATTTGCTGAAATGAATGGATGGAATGCTGAAGCAGATGCAGCTAACCTACTTTCAGGATTAGGTATTGATGCATCATTACAAGACAAGAAAATGTCTGAACTTGAAAATAACCAAAAAGTAAAAGTATTGTTAGCACAAAGTTTATTTGGCGATCCAGACGTACTATTACTAGACGAGCCTACCAATGGTTTAGATATTCCAGCTATTAGTTGGTTAGAAGACTTTTTAATTAACTTTGAAAATACAGTTATCGTAGTATCCCATGACCGTCACTTCTTAAATAATGTGTGTACACATATTGCTGATTTAGACTTCGGTAAAATTAAAGTTTACGTTGGTAACTATGATTTCTGGTATCAATCAAGTCAATTAGCTCAAAAAATGGCTCAAGAACAAAATAAGAAAAAAGAAGAAAAAATTAAAGAATTACAAGATTTCGTTGCTCGTTTCTCAGCGAATGCTTCTAAATCTAAACAGGCAACAAGTCGTAAGAAACAATTAGAAAAAATTGAGTTAGATGATATCCAACCTTCATCTAGACGTTATCCATACGTAAAATTCACACCAGAAAGAGAAATTGGTAATGATTTATTAACCGTACAAAACCTTTCTAAAACTATTGATGGTGAAAAAGTATTAGATAACATTTCATTTACAATGAATCCTAATGATAAAGCCATTTTAATTGGTGATAGTGAGATTGCAAAAACAACATTACTTAAAATCTTGGCTGGCGAAATGGAACCAGATGAAGGATCTTATAAATGGGGTGTAACAACTTCATTAAGTTACTTCCCTAAAGATAACTCTGAGTTCTTTGATGGCGTGGATATGAACCTTGTGGACTGGTTACGTCAATATGCACCAGAAGATGAGCAAACTGAAACATTCTTACGTGGATTCTTAGGACGTATGTTATTTAGCGGCGAAGAAGTTAAGAAAAAAGCAAGTGTGTTATCAGGTGGCGAAAAAGTTCGTTGTATGTTAAGTAAAATGATGTTATCAAGTGCTAACGTATTATTACTTGATGAGCCAACCAACCACTTAGATTTAGAAAGTATCACAGCAGTCAATGATGGCTTGAAATCATTTAAAGGTTCATTGATCTTTACATCATATGACTTTGAATTTATCAATACAATTGCTAACCGTGTGATTGATTTAAACCAATCTGGTGCCGTTTCTAAAGAAATTCCTTATGAAGAATATTTGAAAGAAACAGGAGTATTACAATAGATAAATTCTATTCAGCGTATGAATACATTTTGAAGATGTATTCATACGCTTTTTCTATGTCATATTAATGCCTGCCCCTACTACATTAGTTATTTATATTTTTATTCAAAAGGAATACACTCGTCTTGGCATCCGATTGCATAAGAGCCACTATTCAGTTAAAAGATTCAAAAGGAATACACCCGTCTTGGCATCCGATTGCACAAGTGATACTAACCATTAAAATATACTTTAAGGTATACAATCGTTTGCCAACGATTGCATAAGAGCCACTATTCATTTGAAAAAGTGGCTCTAAATTTTCTGTTTATTTCAAAAAATCGCAATTATCGGTTTACAGTCACATGTGGTATATGTATAATAAAAACATATCAATTGAATAAGATTTTGATGAGGCGCATTAAACATGAGTAAATATTAGGCAACTGTCTGCTAACAGCTAATATTGAAAGGGGGCAATGCCGAAACGAATGGTAATAGCAGGTATCATTTGTTGGACTTTTTGGTTAAGAGCTAAGAGTTTGTCATTATTTCATAATAATGGAGTGCATCACTTGTACATAAATGTAGAACAAGTCGCATTCCAGACTTGTTCTTTTTTATTGAATGGATGTGTCTCCCTACTAACTGAGGAGGACAAATATTGAATAGAAGTGTTTTGAAATTTGGCGGTTCTTCCGTCAGTGATTTTACTAAAATTAAAAATATAGCAGGTATGCTAAAAAATCGTGTTGAACAAGGTGAACAACTCATTGTGGTGGTTAGTGCAATGGGTAAAACCACGGACCAATTAATGGAGAATGTGTCCACTTTAACATCAACACCAAAAGAGCAAGAACTCGCCCTACTGTTAACTACAGGTGAGCAACAAACCGTTTCATATTTATCAATGGTACTCAATGATATTGGTATTAGTGCTAAAGCGATGACAGGATACCAAGCAGGTATCAAAACCATTGGTCATCATTTAAAAAGTAAAATTGCTGAAATTGACCCAACAACCTTTGAAACAGCTTTTAATAAGCACGATGTACTGGTAATAGCTGGATTCCAAGGAATCAATGAGGATTATGAATTAACTACACTAGGACGAGGTGGTTCTGATACAACAGCAGTAGCTTTAGCGGCAAGTAATCAGATTCCTTGTGAAATCTACACAGATGTTGATGGTGTGTATGCTACAGATCCAAGAATATTAAGTCATGCCAAACGTTTAGAGTATGTATCATACGAGGAAATGATGGAAATGAGCGCATTAGGTGCTGGCGTACTTGAGACACGTAGCGTTGAGTTGGCTAAAAATTATGATATCCCATTATATTTAGGAAGAACGTTATCAAATGTGAAAGGAACATGGATTATGTCTAGAAGTGATTTATTAGAGAAAAAAGCAGTTACTGGGGTTGCATTAGATCAACACATGATGCATGTAACGATTACCTATCCCCTACCAGATAATCAATTATTAACACAACTATTCACAGAGCTAGAAATAGGTTCTGTTAATGTAGATATGATTTCACAAATCGTCAACCACGAAGGACTACAATTATCTTTCAGTATTAAAGATACAGATGCACATCAAATCTCAGCAATTTTAGAACAATTAGCCGTTGATTTTGAAGCATTGGATTATAAAATTAATGAAGCGTATGTCAAAATTTCATTAATCGGATCCGGTATGAGAGATATGTCAGGCGTAGCATCTAGAGCATTTATTACTTTAATCAATGCGAAGATACCTTTTTACCAAACAACCACTTCTGAAATCAGTATTTCTTATGTCATTGATGCTGAAAATGGTGAAAAAGCCGTCGAAGAATTGTACGGTGCATTTGATATATAATTGATTTTAACTTAATTTTTCACAATATTAATAATATTTAAAACGGAGTGACTTAGACATGACAAAATTAGCAGTAGTTGGTGCAACAGGATTAGTTGGAACAAAAATGTTAGAAACTTTAGATCGTAAAGAAATCCCTTTTGATGAATTGGTTCTATTTTCTTCAGCGCGTTCGGCTGGTCAAAAAATCGAATTTCAAGGGCAAACGTATACAGTACAAGAACTAACAGATGAAGCAGCAAGTGAACACTTTGATTATGTACTTATGGGTGCTGGTGGTGGTACAAGTGAACACTTCGCCCCACTATTTGAACAAGCGGGCGCTATTGTCATTGATAATTCTAGTCAATGGCGTATGACTGAAGATGTTGATTTAGTTGTACCAGAGGTTAACGAACCCCACTTTACAAGAGGAATCATTGCTAATCCAAACTGTTCTACGATTCAGTCTGTAGTACCTTTAAAAGTATTACAAGATGCTTTTGGTTTATCGAGAGTAGCTTATACGACATATCAAGCGGTTTCAGGATCTGGTGTTAAGGGTAAGAGAGATTTATCTGAAGGTGCAAATGGTAAAGCACCTGAAGCCTACCCTCATCCAATTTATAATAATGTATTACCACATATTGATGTATTCCTTGAAAATGGTTATACAAAAGAAGAACAAAAAATGATAGATGAAACGCGTAAAATTTTAAATGACAAAGATTTAAAAGTGACTGCAACTTGTGTACGTGTACCAGTTCAAGATAGTCATAGTGTTGAAATGGATGTTACTTTAAATCAAGATACTACTGTTGAGGCAATTCAAGAATTATTTGATAAAGATGATCGTGTTGTTCTGGTAGATAATCCAGCTAAAAATGAATATCCTTTAGCAATTCACTCAACAGGTAAAGACGATGTGTTTGTAGGTCGTATTCGTCGTGATGATACTTTAGACAACACATTCCACGTATGGTGTACATCAGATAACCTACTTAAAGGTGCAGCATTGAATGCCGTTCAAGTTTTAGAACAAGTTTTAAAATTGAAAGGAGTTCTTTAATATGACACACATGTTTGAAGGTGTAGGCGTAGCATTAACAACGCCATTTGTAAATAATGAAGTAGATTATGATGCATTAAGACGACACGTTACATTTTTATTAGAAAACAATGCACAAGCAATTATTGTAAATGGAACTACAGCTGAAAGCCCTACGCTAAACGATGAAGAGAAAGAACATGTTTTAGAAACAGTTGTTAATTTAGTTAACAAACAGGTACCAGTGATTGCAGGAACAGGTACAAATAATACTGAAAAGTCCATTCAAGCATCTGTACGTGCACGTCAACTTGGCGCAGATGCAGTGATGCTTATCACTCCTTATTACAATAAAACAAATCAACGTGGTTTAGTTCAACACTTCGAAACAATTGCGAATGCAGTTGAATTACCTGTGGTCTTATATAACGTACCAGCACGTACAAATATGACGATTGAACCAGAAACAGTTGAAACGTTAAGTCAAAATAAATATATTGTTGCGCTTAAAGATGCGACAAATGATTTTGAGTATTTTGAAGAGGTAAAAAAACGTGTAAATCAAGATGAATTTGCAATTTATAGTGGTAACGATGATAATGTTGTTGATTTTTATAAACGTGGTGGTAATGGCGTGATTTCAGTAATTGCTAACGTCATTCCAAAAGAATTTCAACACTTATATGATGCTAAACAAGATGGGGATACAATGGCAAAGGCATTTGAACCGATTGGTCAATTATTAGACGCATTATCAGTTGATGTTAATCCTATTCCAATGAAAGCATTAACGGCTTATGAAGGATTTGGAAGCTATGAATTACGTTTACCTCTTGTACCACTTGAGGATAACGATCGTCAAACATTAGAGCAAGCTTACGAAACATTTAAAGCAGGTGAAAAATAATGAAAATCTTATTAATTGGCTATGGTGCAATGAACCAACGTGTTGCAAGATTAGCTGAAGAAAAAGGTCATGAAATTGTCGGTGTTATTGAACCGACTCATAGTGAGTCAACACCCTACCAACAATATCATCATATAGCCGATGCTAAAGAAGCAGAGGTAGCCATTGATTTTTCTAATCCTAATTTATTATTACCATTATTAGATGAGTCATTTGAATTGCCATTAGTCGTTGCGACTACTGGTGAAAAAGAAAAAATTACTCAAAAATTAGAAAATCTAGGTAAAAAAATGCCAGTATTTTTCAGTGCGAATATGAGCTATGGTGTTCATGCGCTTACTAAAATTTTAGAAGCGGCAGTTCCCCTACTACAAGATTTTGACATAGAACTAACAGAAGCACATCATAATAAGAAAGTGGATGCACCTAGTGGTACATTAGTGAAGTTATATGATGTTATTGAAGGATTACGTGATAAAACAAAACCAGTTTATGATCGTCATGATAAAACTGAGAAGCGTACACCTGATGAAATTGGTATCCATACAGTTCGTGGTGGTACGATCGTTGGTGAACATGATGTATTATTTGCTGGAACAGATGAAACAATTACGATTTCGCATAAAGCACAATCTAAAGATATCTTCGCGAATGGTGCAATTGGTGCAGCAGAAAAATTAATCAACAAAGAAAACGGTTTTTATACATTTGATAATTTATAAAATATAACTAAAGGAGCAAAATTATGGTACAACATTTATCAGCACAAGAAATTATTCAATATATTAGTGATGCAAAAAAATCAACACCTTTAAAAGTTTATGTCAATGGTACATTTGAAGGTGTTGACTTCCCTGAATCATTCAAAGTGTTTGGGTCAGATTATTCTAAAGTTATCTTTTGTGAAGCGGATGACTGGAAACCATTTTATGAGACACATCAAAACAAATTAGAAGATGTAGAAATTGAAATGGATCGACGTAACTCAGCAATTCCTTTAAAAGATTTAACAAATACGAATGCACGTATTGAACCAGGTGCTTTCATTCGTGAACAAGCTGTAATCGAAGATGGCGCAGTTGTAATGATGGGTGCAACAATTAACATTGGCGCAGTTGTTGGTGAAGGTACAATGGTAGATATGAATGCGACTTTAGGTGGTCGTGCTACAACTGGTAAAAATGTACATGTCGGTGCCGGATCAGTATTAGCTGGTGTCATCGAGCCACCTAGTGCGTCACCTGTTGTCATTGAAGATAATGTGTTAATTGGCGCAAATGCAGTTATTTTAGAAGGTGTTCGAGTTGGCGAAGGTGCAATTGTGGCAGCTGGCGCTATTGTGACACAAGATGTACCTGCTGGAGCAGTTGTTGCTGGAACACCTGCTAAAGTGATCAAACAAACATCTGAAGTAGAAGATTCTAAACGTGAAATTGTATCAGCACTACGTAAATTAAATGATTAATTTATTATAAATATATGTCAGTTGAAACAAAGGAGTGGCCTAAGGTTTGAACTTGAACGTGAGTGTGCTTAACGCCCTAACGTTCAAATGATTACATCGCCCTCCTCATTGTTTCGACTTTTTATTATCATGATACTTAAAAGTATTTTTTGGGATTATTACAATGAAAGGATTGATAAAGATGAATGAATTAGAATTTGTAACAACACACCGTCGACATTTACATCAGCATCCTGAATTAAGTTTACATGAATATAAAACTACACAGTACATCACGGATTTCTTAACAGAATTAGATGTTCCCTTTGAACGTCCATTGGAAACTGGTGCGATTGCATATCTTGAAGGTAATAGTCAACATACTATCGCTTATAGAGCAGACATAGATGCATTACCTATTTTTGAAGAAAATGATGTAGAGTATCGTAGTCAAAATGATAACGTGATGCATGCATGTGGTCATGATGGTCATACAACGGCATTGATGCTATTTGTTCAGCGCTGTAAAGTAATGGCAGATAAAGGTACGCTCCCCCACAATATTGTATTTATATTCCAACCTGCAGAAGAAACAGGCGGTGGTGCACATCGACTTATAAAAGCCAAAGCTTTTGAAAAATACCCTATTGAAGCTGTATTTGGTATTCACGTTAATCCTTTTTCTGACGAGGGTACTGTTGTAATTAGAGACGAAGAAATTACTGCAAGTGCGACAGAGTACCGATTCTATTTAACAGGTCTATCTAGTCACGTTGCTGATAAAGAACAAGGTTATTCATGTGGTGAAGCATTACAACATGTCTTAACACAAGTGGGACAAATACAACAATTTCATTTAAATGGTTTAAAACGAAATATTGTACATATGGGTCATTTTGAAGCTGGTGAAGCTATCAATACAGTACCAAGTAATGGTTATTTAGAAGGAACAATCCGAACATATGATGTCGATGATCTAACTATTGTAAAAAATCAAATGCAAAAAATTGCTGAAAGTGTCTCTTTGTTATTTAATGTGACTTGTGAAGTCAAATTTGAGGAAGGCTATCCACCTACAATGAATAGTCCCAAATTACGTGAACCTGTTGAACAAGCACTTAACAATGCTAATCTAGAAGTCATCGACAAACCCACACCATTCTTATTCGGTGAAGACTTTAGTTTCTATGGTCAATTATTAGCACCTGCTTATTTTGTATTCGTTGGCACTCGAAATAAAGAAAAAGGTTATGTGACAGGATTACATACGTCTCATCTGAATTTTGATGAAAAGGTATTAATAGATGTAGCTAATTATTATGAACAATTACTATTAAATTATAAAGAGGTGTATGCATTTACTTCATTTTGGTCAGTCGATACAGAAGCATTTTATAACAATGCTAAGAAAGTGAAAAATCAACAACCCATTATGGCCGTTGTTAAAAATAACGCTTACCACTATGGTTTAGAATTTGCGGTTAAACAATTTTTACGTGCAGGTATCAATACATTTAGTACGACGTCACTTAAAGAAGCAGTTCGAGTACGTGAATTAGCACCAGACGTAACTGTATTTCTTATGAATGCAGTATATGATTTTGATACGGTTCGTGATTATCATATTCATATGACCTTACCTTCTTTAAATTTTTATTATGAGCATAAAGCAGATTTACGAGATATTCATGTACATTTAGAGTTTGAAAATTTACTACATCGTTCTGGTTTTAAAACATTAGAAGAGATTCAAGAGGTATTACAAGATCATCAACAGAATAAGAACGCTGAACGTATGATCATTTCAGGCTTATGGACACATTTTGGATATGCTGATGAATTTGGGGTGCCAGAATATGATGAAGAACGTTCAGCATGGTTGAATGTTTTACATACATTATTAAATGAAGGGTATCAATTCGATTATATACATTCTCAAAATAGTGCAAGCTATTATCGTGAAGGACAAGTTGTTCTCCCCCACCATACGCATGCTAGAGTAGGAATCGCTTTATATGGTTCACGCCCATATAGTGATTTGGATGAATCAACTATCCAACAAGCATTGACTGTAAAGGCTAATGTAATTCAAATTAGAGAAGTTCAAAATGGTGACTATTGTGGCTATAGTTGGGCTTTTGAAACACAACACGATAATACTAAGCTTGCTGTAGTAGATGTTGGTTATGGTGACGGTATATTAAGAACAAGAGCACAACATGAAGCACTTATTAATGGCAAGCGCTACCCTATTCGTGCATTAATGATGAGCCATATGTTTGTAGAAGTTGATGAACACGTACATGCACAAGATCAAGTTGTATTATATAATGATAGTATGCGCATTGATGAATATACCTTTAAGGGTGTGGGAGCAAATTCAGAACAATTGAGCGCTATGAATCACGATTCTCTTATAAAGGAGTATAGATAAAGATGACAGTAGAATATAACGAATACGGCGAATTAACAATGGGAGGTACAAGCCTTAAAACAGTTGCACAAAGCTTTGGTACCCCAACAATTGTTTATGATGAAGAACAAATTCGAAATCAAATGCGTCGTTATCATAAAGCATTTCAACAAAGTGGATTAAAATATAATATTTCATATGCCTCTAAAGCATTTACATGTATACAAATGGTTAAATTAGTCCAAGAAGAAGATTTACAACTAGATGTTGTATCTGAAGGAGAATTGTATACTGCATTAGAAGCTGGCTTTGACCCAAGTCGTATACACTTCCATGGTAACAATAAAACGAAGCATGAAATTAGATATGCCTTAGACAATCATATCAGATATTTTGTCATAGATTCTTTAGAAGAAATCGATTTAATCGATCGATATGCTAGTGAAACGGTACAAGTAGTATTAAGAGTCAATCCAGGTGTAGAAGCACATACACATGAATTTATCCAAACTGGGCAAGAGGATAGTAAATTTGGATTATCGATACGTTATGGCTTAGCCAATGAAGCATTTGATAAAATTAAACAAGCTAAACATCTTAACTTAAAAGGTGTACATATTCATATTGGATCTCAAATTGAAGGTACAGAAGCATTTATTGAAACTGCCAAAATAGTTATGAATTGGTTAAACGATCAACAAATTCAAGTTGATTTACTTAATCTTGGTGGTGGCTTTGGCATCAAATATGTTGAAGGAGATGTTAGCTTCCCTATTGAAAGTGGCATTGCTGAAATCACTGATGCAATTAAAAATGAAGCGAATCAGTTAAATATGGAAACACCTGAAATAGGCATTGAACCGGGTCGTTCTATTGTTGGTGAAGCTGGAATAACATTGTATGAAGTAGGTACGATTAAAGAAATACCGGAAATTAATAAATACGTATCTATCGATGGTGGTATGAGTGATCATATTAGAACCGCCCTTTATGATGCTAAGTATCAAGCTTTACTTGTAAATCGACAAGAAGAAGCGGATGATACAGTAACTATTGCGGGTAAATTATGTGAGTCTGGTGATATTATCATCAAGAATGCAAAATTACCAAGTTCTATACAACGTGGCGACTATTTAGCAATTTTATCAACAGGTGCATATCATTATTCTATGGCATCTAATTATAATCAAATGCAAAAACCATCAGTATTCTTTATTAAAGATGGAAAAGCACGTGAAGTGATTAAACGTCAATCACTAAGACAACTTATTATTAACGATACTAAATAATTAAAATTAACCTTAATTGGCATTTCATAAGGCTATAACAATTAGTTGTTGAAACTAGTTGTTATAGCCTTTTTCTAGATTTTGAGAGATATTATATCTAAATGATTTTCGAGAAGTTAAACATAAAAAAACGTTACTTAACTCTAAAGACGAAAAGTAACGTTTTTTAATTATGATATTATAAGTATCCCTTATATTCACAAAGCTTATTGAATGAACGGCATAAAAAAACACCTTACATCTTGGTAAGGTGTTAGTTAATAAAGTCAATTAATTACAATCTATTTATTATAGTTTTACAACGTTCGCAGCTTGTGGTCCGCGGTCGCCTTCAACTACTTCAAATTCAACTGATTGACCTTCTTCTAATGATTTGTAACCATCTTGGTTAATTGCTGAGAAATGTACGAATACGTCGTTTTCTCCTTCAACTTCGATGAAGCCGAATCCTTTTTCAGCGTTAAACCATTTAACTGTACCTTGTTTCATAATCTGAAACCTCCAAGACTAAAATTCATTCAATATGCGTTATTCGCATATTACAAAAAATACATGACCTAATTACTCATAATGATAATAGCAAATATTTTTTGCAATATGGAATAAAACTATTGCTTACTTGATATTATAATTTATATAATGCAAAATTGCAATACAATTATAGGAAATTATCATTTAAACTATTTTTGGAAGATTATAATAAACTTCATTATTTTTTAAAACAATAAAACTATAAAATATTTGCAAATCCTCATCACAATCTTCACAAAAATTTAAATCACAATTATTGTAAAATGCGTACATGTTATATTTCCCCATCACACAGTTATCGTAATAATCGTTGCAATCTTTGATTAATTTACAGTAAGCAGCTAACATGTCTTCATATGTAGAAAACTCAGATTGTTTCACAATCTTTTCTGGCCAATCTTCAAACAACCACCAACCTTCATAGTCAGCTCTAATTTTTGCAACCGTCCACATATGTATCCCCTTCTTCTTAAAATTCTATACTGATAATTTTAACTGGTTGTATATCAAAATCAAGTTAGAAGACTCATACTTTTGACTGATAGACGATATAGCAATTATTAGTTTTTTTACGTCATTATCCTTATAATAGTGATATGAGGTAATAATAATGGAACGTAAACATATACAAGTATTTGGCACAGTACAAGGTGTCGGCTTTAGATTTTACACTCAAAGACTAGGTAATCAACATCACGTTGTAGGTACGGTACAGAATGTTGAAGACTATGTTGATATATATGCTCAAGGAGAAAAAGAACATTTAGAAGCATTTATAAATAGCGTTATTGCAGGTGCTTCTCCTGCCTCACATGTAACTAACTATCAAGTAGAAGATTTAGAGATAGACGAATCATTAACTGAATTCAATACAATTTAAATAAATACTAATAAAGGAAGATGGCAGTTGAGATATAATATTTCAAGAGTTTTGGGGGCGATGGTAGGTATACCGGTAGCGATAATTGCTTGGATGGTTAGTATCTTTGGATTTGATCTGTCATTTATCATCGACGGGGTCATTGGTTTGGGTGGATTTGTCTTATCGTATTTCCCTACTCAACGCTTGACTTCGCGTAAATATCTAAATGAAATAGGTTTAACTAGAAAAGAATATAGATATGTTAGAAGCCAATTAAACCAAGCGCAATCTAAAATACGATTGATTTTAAAATCTTTTATCAATATTCGTTCTATTAAAGATTTCAGACAGGTCAACGATATATATAGAATCTCTCGCTCGATATATATGAGTGTGAGACAACGTCCAGGTATGTTTTTTAAAGTAGAAGGATTCTTTTATTCGCATATTGATAATGCCTTGAATTTAGTAGATTCATATACGAGATTAACTAAAATGCCTAAAAAGTCTCCCGAAGAAAAGCAGAAATTAGAACAAACAAGAATTACGTTAGACGAAGTAAAACGAACTTTAGTAGCGGATTTAAAACAACTGAATGAAGACGATTACGAACGATTAGATGTAGAAATGGAATTAAATAAATTAGAACAACAGCGTCGAAAAAAACAATAAAGATAAGGAGAGTTAATGGATATGGCAAATGAACAAGAACGTACCCCATCACACCCTCTTGATCAATATTTCAATCATCAATCTGAGCAACCTAATACGATTGTAGAAGATTTTGAACATCAATTTACTGAAGCTGATCAAAAAAGAATTAATGAGATTAGTGAACAAATTAAGCCACTTGATCACGATGGTCTATTATCTTTTGGTACAAACTTACAACAAAATATGTCACAGTTTTCACATCAAATGTTGGATGATGTACAATCAAAAGATATAGGCCCTGTTGGTGATTCATTAAACCAATTGATGAGTAAATTAAAATCTGTGAACCCTAATGACTTAGACCCTAGTAAACAATCTAGGCTAAAACGTCTCTTTAGAAGAACGAAATCTTCTATAAATGAGATTTTCTCTAGAATGCAATCAGTGAGTTCACAGATTGATCGAATCACCATTCAATTGGAAAAGCATAAAGGTAACTTAACAAAGGATATTGATTTATTAGACGGTTTGTATGATCAAAATAAGCGATATTTTGATGATGTGACGCTTTATATTGCAGCTGCACAACGTAAAAAGCTAGATATTCAACAACACACTATTCCAGAGTTACAAAAGAAAGCTGAAACATCAGGCAATCAGATGGATATTCAAGCAGTCGCAGATATGGAACAATTTGTGGATCGTTTGGAAAAAAGAATTTATGACTTACAACTTTCAAGACAAATTGCAATTCAAACTGCGCCACAAATACGTATGATACAAAATGTAAATCAGGCATTAGCTGAAAAAATTCAAAGTTCAATTCTAACCAGTATTCCATTATGGAAAAATCAAATGGCTATTGCATTAACACTGATGCGTCAACGCAATGCAGTATCAGCGCAACGTGCAGTCACTGATACAACGAATGATTTATTAACACAAAACGCATCGATGTTGAAACAAAATGCGATTGAAACAGCAACAGAGAACGAACGCGGAGTTGTTGATATAGAAACATTAAAACAAACACAAAATGATATTATTGATACTATTGAACAAACATTACAAATTCAACATGAAGGTCGTCAAAAACGACAAGCTGCAGAAAAAGAATTATCAGGACTTGAAAATGACTTGAAACAACATTTATTATCAATGCGAAAAGAACCATAAAAAAGCTTCCCTATTTAATTTTAGGGAAGCTTTTTTGATGTCTATTCTTTTTGATAAACGATAGGTTGTTGTTTGATAAAAATGCCAATAAAATATGCAATGATGGTAGTTATTACAGCAATTGGGAACCATTCTAATGAATAATCTTTAAGCCATAAATGGTCCATGAAGCTCAGTTTTAACCACCCTTGTGTATGAATCACACTCAAGATAGATACGATTGCAACTACAATAACAGTGATTTGCTGTGTAATTGGTTTAGTCGGAATGAATCTGGCTATCAATATGAGTAATACTACTGTGATTGCTACAGGATAGATGACACTTAGCACAGGTTGTGACATTGTAATTACAGCATTCAGACCTTGATTGGCAATTATAAAACTAATAATAGTAAAGAAAATTACAAATGTTTTATAAGAAATTTTAGGTATAATTCTGTGGAAATACTCACTTACTGCAACTATTAAACCACATGCTGTTGTTAGACAGGCTAAAGCTACAATGATACCTAACAAATACTTACCGAAAGTTCCAAAACCAGTAGATGCCATTGTCGTTAATAAAAATGTCCCTACGTTTTGGTCTTTAGCAGCAAGTGATTTCAATTTTGCGTCTGAAATATCAATATGATTTCCAATAAATCCTAAAGAAATATAGATAAAAATTAACGCAACAGCAGCGATTAAACCAGCCATTAAGGTTTGCTTAAATATCTTATCAGCATGATTGACGCCTGTTGCTTTAATCGCATTTACTACGATCATTGAAAATGCAATAGCAGCAATCGCATCCATTGTTAAATAACCTTGTGTAAATCCTTGAGAAAAACT
>ERZ1023492.156-NODE-156-length-16485-cov-7.265125_pt1 | contig 16485 bp, 15 predicted proteins | sample MGYA00380541_ERZ1023492 | MGnify/ENA primary metagenome ERZ1023492 (study PRJEB33173, sample SAMEA4830351) | metagenome | study: EMG produced TPA metagenomics assembly of the PRJEB25223 data set...
CAATAGAAATTGTCTTTTTTTCACTTATCCAAGAACTTTATGTCCCGGACTCTATTTTTTATTGTTCACTTTTTTAAAAATTCTGGGAAAGTTTGTGGTTTATCATGCACTAGTTGTTCAAAATCATTTGAATGTTGATCAAGTAACCCTCTTGCACCTGCTTCGTACATTGATGCAAGCAATGCACCAAACCCTTTAGGTTCATCATACATTTCTGAGAACTTTTCCAAAGAAACAGGACTATATTCAATCTTAGAACCTGCTGCTTCAGACAAGATTGCTGCTAATTCTGTCATAGAATAACTATAGCCAGATAGTAAGTATCTGTGTCCAAATTTATCTGGTTGTTGTAATAATGCTACGATACCTCTAGCAATATCATCTCTAGAAATATAATTAATACGACCCTCACCCGCTGGATAAATGAGTTTCTGCATATCTGCAAGTTCTGGTAAATAAGGTTTCAATGGATCCATATACATCGCCATTCTGACATAAGTATATTTAAGACCACTAGATGCAAGTAAACGTTCAGCGTAGCCAAAGTATGGACTCATATGGAAAGGATTATTATGTTGATCTGCATAGTATCCAATAAACATAATGTGTGAGACATGTACTTTATGAGCTGCACTGACTAAATTCTCCACTTCTGGGAGTCGTTTAAATGACGGATGAATAATACTCGGAATAAATATAACCGTATCAATACCTTTGAAAGCACGAACCATACTTTCCTCATTAAAATAATCTAATTCTCTAACGCCTACTTTATCTTTCCAGTGTGATGGCATTTTATCTGGATTACGTATCCCAATATTAAAATCAGGCACCTGTTCTTTAATTGCATGTTCAGTGATATGTGACCCAAGATGTCCGGTCGCGCCTGTCAGTAAAACTGTCATTACTATCGTTTCTTTCTTTTATAATTTAATTACTTTCTATAGTACTGTATTGCCCAAATTTGTCTGGATATGCGTTTATGTGAGGATGATTTGAAATAACTATACAAAATAGTGATTATTGTATCAATGGAAATTTTCAAAGATACTTTTTCAACATGTCAGGCGTAACATGACAGTATGAGATATCTTCTGGATGTTTATCGAGTCTGTCTTGATGTTCCTCAGCACTTGCAACGTAATTATTTAAAGGTAACACTTCTACGGCAATTCGCTCTTTATCAGGTCGTTTTGAGATGAAGTCGCGTGCTTCTTCAAGATGCTTCTGTTCATCACTATAAATACCTGTACGATATTTGGGTCCTTCATCAACGCCTTGTTTGTTAATACTATATGGATCTATAATCTCAAAAAGATAATTCATTAAGTCAGTAATTGATGTCTGCATAGGGTCGAATGACGTTTTGACACATTCTGCATAGCCGTCATATTTGTCACTAAGTGTTTCAGATATTCCATTTGCACGTCCCGCTTCAGTCGATAAGACACCTGGCAATGTTTTTATAAACGCTTGAACACCCCATAAACATCCACCTGCAATGTATACAGTTTCCATCTCTAACAACTCATTTCAATTTATAATTAAAAAAATAGAAGGACTTTGTCATAGTTTCCTTCTATTCTATCAAATTATTTCCTAACTAATGCGATAATCCCAGCAACGAGGATTAAAATACCTGATAAATAACCAAAAAATCCTAATAAATATATATGAATTATTGCAGCAACAATAAGTATAATACCAATTAAGACACGTCTTTTATTAATTAAACAGCTTAATGTTAAAGTTATTGCTGATAAAATAATAGAGCTGGTTGCCACAATAGTCATTAATCCAACAAGTTCTGAACCATAACTTTTTCATAGTTTGTTAGAATTAGTGCAATCAATCCACCAATAATTCCAAATATACTTCCTGTTATTCCAAGAATCATTTCAATAATTCTGTTAGTTGGCTTAGGTTCATTCATATAATTATGTTCCATTGTTGTCTCCTTTTCTATGCTGCGTCATCTTCAGAAGAAGTAACTTCTGTATCTTCTATTCCACTGTCTAATGATGGATCATCAGAACCAGGACCATTTGAATTGTCATCAGATTCAGATGCTTCATTTTCAGCTTGTTCTGCTTGTTGTTGTTCATATTCTTCTTGAGCCAATTGGTCTTCATAATCTTGCATTGCTTTTTCGTATTCTTTTTTCGCTTTAGCATTTTCTTTCTCATACAATGCTTCTACACAAGCTTCTAATTGATCATACTCAATTTCTAACACATCTTTAGATACATGGTTCATCTTTTCACCATCAGTGAGTGAATTATATTCATCTACTAAAGCATTATACATATAAGCAGGGTATGTCACGCCCACGTCCGCTTGATTAGAATCATCATTTTTTTTACTAGAAGATGTTGTATCTGATTCGTCCTCAACATCTGTAGTTGAGCTAGTCAAAGTATCTTTAGTGACATTTGAATTCTTAATTTCTGATTTATTAATAATCCATTGTGCCCTAACTTTGTTGAAATTAGGTACGGTATCTAATTCTAAAGTATAATGATCACTATCCGGTACATCATAAGTAATGTAGCCTGATGCAGAGTTATGTTGATTTAATTGGTGGCTAAACCCTTCATGCATATCTTCACTACCATACCATTCTTCATAATTCTCGTTATTTACTTTCATACTGAAATCAGTATTATCCATTAAAACTTGATCATCGTTATTATTTCTAAACTTTATGTATACTCTCAAGGCTTTGCCATTTAAAGGTGCACTATACTCATCATAGTTATCTACGAATTCTGCTTTAACTACTTTAATATCTACACCGTGAGCATCCACGACTTGACCTATTTTAAATTTTTTCATTTTGTCTGTAGCTTTAGCCTTATTATTGGCTTCTTCACCTTCTGCTTTATCTTTGTTGTCACTGAAGGAGCATCCTCCTAAAAATACTAAAAATATAATACTTATAAAAAATAATCTTTTCATATTAGCCTCCTCATCTTTTTTGTAAATTGAAAAGATACTATTTACATATATTTTTTATATTTGATTTAGATTTTTCAGTGACATAAATAATTAATTGTTATCCCAACCTTTCACACTCTTTTATATGAATTTAAGAAGATAATACGAATTATTCATAACTTTTTCAGAATTAGTTTTTAAACTGGAATTACAAAATCAGATAAAGGAGTGCATATGAATGACTGGTATCATATCATCAGTATTATTACTCATTTCAATGGGGAGTTTAGCAGTAGCTTTTTTAACAGGAATATACGAAATACTTTCATGGTTAAGAGATAAAGATTATTCTCCTACATTTAAAATTCCCGTATTATTCTTTGGTTTATACGTGCTATTCTATATACCAACATTTATATTAATTAATTAATAAAACATGGAGGTGAAATATATGGAGGGGTTTCATATTTTATTAGTAGAAGACGATGAAAACATCGCTAAAAATTTAAAACAAATATTACAACAAAAAGGTGCACAGGTGACATTAGATAGAACTGGAGATAGCGTTTTTAACGTATTGAATGACGTTCATATCATTATTATGGATATTATGTTACCCAATAATGATGGTTTGTCTATCACTGATGGGATAAGAAGCATTTCTACTATACCTATTATTTATTTATCAGCAAGAGTTGATATCGATTCTAAAGTTAAAGGTTTGAATAATGGCGATGATTACCTTACCAAACCTTTCAATCCGAGAGAACTTATTTCTAGGATTAATAATCTTTTAACTATCCATTATGCTGATAAAGAGGCTCAATTTTATGAGTTTAAAGTTAATGCTAAAGACAAGATAATCAAATCTAATGATGGAAACCAATTATCTTTAACTAAAACGGAACGTCGATTATTTTTCTATATGTATGAAAACAGAAATTTGATTTTAACTAAGGATCAAATTATTGATTACGTTTGGCAATTTGAATCCGCTTCTGAAAATACTTTGAACGCTTATGTAAAAAAATTAAGAACTAAGTTATTAGATTCTGGAACAATTATTGAGACAATTTATGGTATTGGTTATAGATTAAATGGGGGCTAATTTATGAGACTATTAAAAAAATACTATATGTTCATGGGATTGGGTTTATTATCGATACCTCTAGTTTTTTTAGCTATCAATAGTATGATACTACTATGTATTCTATTTATTGAAAAAGTCTTGGGTTATCCAATCGGTTTAAATTTTAAATCCAGTGGTCTTACAATAATTTTTTATATCTTTTTCTTCTTAATTCTAATTACTTTAGTTATTATTGCTTCACGCTATGTATATAAAATTGTGGATCGTTTACGTTTACTTAATGATAAATTATTAGACATTGCTAATAGTGATAAATTACCTAATAAATTAGACATACCTACTCATATAAATGACGAAATTGATGAAGTTGGCCAATCTATAAATATCTTAATAGACAGACTAAGATATAGAGAGTTAGAAATTATCGAAAACAAAAAGCAAGAACAAAATTACATTAATCAACTTGCTCATGATATTAATACGCCTCTAACTGCATTAAATTTAGAGTTATACCAACTCGGATTTCAATACCAAATTAATGATAATGATATAGAATTATCTTATGAAAAGATAAACTATATTTCTAATTTAATTAAGGCATTACCTAACAAAGATGATATTTCTAAATTTTATACGTTTAACCACCAAGTTGATATACAAGCATGTATAAACACAACAATTGATAAATGGCACTATCTATTAGATTCAAAGAACATACTAACCATTCTAAATGTTGAAGGTAACCGTATTTATTGGCTTGGTGACCAATTATGGTATGAGCGCTTATTCGATAACATTATTTCTAATGTTTATAAACATTCTAATTCATCGCGCATTACCATTTATCTAAATGAGAATTATATTACTATTCAGGATAATGGCATTGGCTTTAATGATATGTCTACTAAATCTAAAGGGTTAACTATTATTAAAGATATTTGCGAAAGATTCTCTTTAAAATTAAATATTAAATCTGATTCTAACGGTACTATAATCACTATTGAAAACAACAGAGAGTAACTATTTATATAAATCATTTATTTGTTAAAACTAGATATACTTTCTTGAAAATTGTTTTAAATTAAAACCACATAAAAAAACATAAACGTTCACATTCTTTAGTGTGTAGTTCTAAGATAGAATACGAAACATAATTGCGAAGACGCCTAGGGGGGAGCATCTCAACTAAAGTGGAATGATGAACCTAAGTGCTATGACATACCAGGAACGCGTATCAACTTATTTGAGTAACCATCTATCTAAGAACACCTTTACAAAACAAAAAGCTTTTGAGTAAAAGTAGACTTTTTGTAAGTCTTCATTCATCTCAAAAGCTTTATTATCCTCATTTAATGATTTAACGCATTCGTAATGACATTTTTGAACGTAGTTTCTTCAATACGATTATTCTGTTCTTGTTGTGCAATGACTCGCTCTTTAAATACACTTGGTTCATTAGCAATTTCATTTAATATATCAATTAATTGTTGAGGTTCGTCTTGCTTTGCAATATTCTTTTTAGCAATAAATGAACGACGATGCGCAGTTTCATCATAAGCCAAAATTAATTGATTATGGAGCATTGCACGTTCAATAGCATTAACGATTTCTCCACCTTTATTGATATCTAAATAAACATCACATGTTTGGAATAATTGATCAATCTTCGCTTGGGTGATTGTTGGATAAAGTTTAACGTTATCATATTTACCCAAGCTCATTAATTTAGCTGACATTTCGGTAATAGCACCAATATGAAATTCATAATCTTCACACTGTCGTATAATTTCTTCTAAATTTGGAAGATCATCAGAATTCGTTAAATTAAGTACTTGCTTGTTATAATTATTAGGCTTCTGATAATCATACAAGTAGCCCAATTGACTGATGAAAGGACGATACTGCGCCTCAACATTGGATGTAATAGCCTCAAATTCTGCACTATCTGGGATAATTACCTTTGAATTCAGCGTCTCTTTATCTAACAATAACTTCATATTTCCCGGGACATTACTATGACTTTGTTCTTGCCAGAATAACACTGCATTCAACATATGATTCGATTGATATAACACGAAAAATGGTGTTGCCAATGAATTGATGAAGACAGTTGAAGTATCAACATCTATTTGGTCTAAATAGAAGCTAATGAAGTCTTGTTTTGACGCAAAGAAATGCGATTGACCTTGCCAATCTAATATAATATCTTTTGTGACAAAGTTTTCATATAACACTTCTTTCCCTTGACGATCTACGTAAGTCTTCAAGATGGGCTTTTTATTTAAATCATATACCGTTTCCGCAAATTTAAATCCATCTTTGTTATAAAAATCGACCGAACGCAAACGGTCCTTTGTATCAAACCACTCCACAAAACTCACAATTCGATTTTTAAAATACTCGCGATAAAATATTCGCCCTCTTACATTACCATTATCTATAATTTCTGCATGATTATAATTACCTTTAATTTCCCATAATGGTGGCACTTGAACCTCATTAAAAAATGCTGGTTTATCGTCATCATTTCGTTTATAATTTGCAAAAAATTGATACGGTGTCATGACGTTATCGGGTAAAAAACCGTCATCATCCATCACAATGGTCTCATGTTTAAATCCTGCAAATTGAAGTGATTGTTGAAGTTTTTGTGATGCTTCATCAAATATTTCAAATAAATTAATCATATAGCACCTCATCAATTAGATTTTGCCACTTTTGCGTAATATGCTCAGTTTTAAATGATTCTGCAATTTTATAAGATTTCTCATGCGAATGCTTAGGCCCATCATTAAAATACTGAACAATTTTTTCAGCCATAAGATTTGTAATGACTTCGACATCTTGGTTATCTTTATCAATTGGTATGAGATATCCATTCTCACCGTGACTAATAAATGTTGGATTACCGTAATTCACATCGAATCCTATCATGCCTAATCCAGAACCTACCGCTTCCATTAAGGTCAAACCGAACCCTTCACTTGTTGAAGCCGATACAAATAAATCATAGTTCACATAGATTTCATCTAACTTCTTATGACCTTTAAGTTGAATATAATCTTGTGCTTCATTTTCTTTAATGATTTCTTCAATTTTCGATCTTTCGTTACCATGACCATATATATCAAATGTTAATTTTGGCACTTTCTTTTTAGCTTTAATTACAGCTTTCGCAATCCAATCTACATGTTTTTCACTAGCTAACCTAGAAGCCGTAAGCATAGAATATCGCTTTCTTTCCCCAATTGGATAACTTAATTGATGTAGACTACCTACTGGGATAGTTCTGACACGAGGTTGATGTGATGTATATTTTTGGAATTGCTCGGATAAAACTTGATTTTGTAAATCCGTCGCAGTGATATAAAAATCGATATATGGTGCTTGTGCAAATACATATTCGTAATAGTTATTCCACAAAATGTAGGTATCATTTGTAGCATTTTCGCTATAATGTTCCGCATGTACAACAATACCGACTTTACTTGATCCTTTATGTTCTAATATACTTTGACCAACTTCAGTCGATCTATCAATAATAACGATATCTTGTTCAGTCAGATGCAACTTTTTCATAAAATAAGCTACAAATTCCTGTTTACTGTATAATCGAGCATCCTCAAATACATAGACACTCGATTCTCCGTCTATATATTCTTTATAAGCAATAGAGCCATCCTCATTGTAAAACTGTCGCTTATATAATTTGGCACGATTTTCATATGGTGCATAATATTCCGAGAAAGTTCGTACATAGCTATAGTAATCTTTCCGAACTAACATACCATTGACGACAAATTCTGCACGATCGACAATAATGTCATCTTCATTCTTCAAATAACAGCTCACATAGGATTTATCATTCCCGATGTATAAGCGCATAGTTTTACCAGTAACCACTTGGGCAGTGACAGGATTACCTAAATCCTTTTTCAAGTCATCAACCGTATACGTCGTTGGTGCGATAGGTATATCACTGAAATATTGATACAGCCATATCACTTCATCATCTTTAAACCCGATATTGTCAGTTAACGTTTGAATGTTCTCTGCGGAAATAAAGTCTAGAAAGATAAATTTAGCTGGTTGATTTATCTCTCTTAATAATTTGGAACGATAAGCTTGAGCATATTCTACACCACTGCTCGCCCACCCAATGCCAAAATTAATATTATATACTGTCATCTATGAACACCTCATTTTAAGGAAAATGTACTACTAAATCTTGATCTTTATCAAACGTTAGAATACTTAAACATAAATTACGAATCGTTGCCCGTTTAATATTTATCAGCATCATTTCATATGTTTCTAAAGCTACTTTATGATATTCGAATATTGCATTTCGTTGACCATTTTGTCGATTATTAACACTCGCTTTAAGTTGTTGAAGTTGATCAACTTGATTTATCCATTCTACATCTATGGCTTTCAATATTGCTTTTTGAAAAAATCGTAATTTAAAATAATCGTTATTTGCAATTTTCATATTCTCTTTTAATTGTTTGTTAAATTGTTGCACTAGATAATCAATGGTTTGTTCACGTGTTTGAATCTGTTGGCTAATAGCGTCATCTTTGAAACTAAAGCTCAACTGCTCATAAATATAATTGATGATGTCATCTTTATTATGAATATGCTTTGTTCTCAAATCATAGTCAAAGACATCACGCGCTAGTGAATCAAAGTCAAATGCACTGAAGTCTGACGTTTCAAGAATACGATTGCGCTCTTCATACACACGATCACGTTGAATGCCGATACTTTTTTCGAATTCATTAGCCATTTCACGCGCCATCATTGAGGTTTCTTCAGATACACGCTGTGCTTTAGAGACAATTCCTCTTACTCTTCTTCTGAAAAATGGACTATCTTGTAGTTTGTCTGGATCAACGTCTTTTAGTTTTTTATTTTCAGCTAGTTTAGAGTTACTCCAACGTTTAACAATATAATCATCTAATGATACATAAATCTGTGAAACACCTGGGTCACCTTGACGACCAGAGCGTCCACGCAATTGTCGGTCAACCCTGCTATTCTCCATATGTTCATTGATTATGACTGCAAGTCCTCCGAGCTCATAGACTCCAGAGCCAAGCTTAATGTCTGTACCACGACCAGCCATACTAGTTGAAACTGTAACAGCACCCAGTTGTCCTGCCTCAGCAATCATTTGTGCTTCTTTAGCAACATTCTGTGCAATTAATAAGTTATTAGGGATATTGTCTTTAAATAATTGGGTTGAAAAATATTCAGCCGCTTCTGCAGTTCTTGTTATTAAGAGTACTGGTTGTTTAGTGGCATGAATTTCTTTTACTTTCTCAAGTATCGCTTTATTCTTTTCATCTGATTTCGCATATACTCGATCTTCTTTATCATTACGAATAATCGGATGATTAGTTGGAATTTCAACTACTAACTTAGAATACAAATCAAAGAATTCCTTTTCTCCCAACTTACCGGTTCCGGTCATCCCTGAAAAACCATTAAATAATTTGAATAAATTTTGGAAGGTAATTGTCGCCATTACACTTAAATCTTGTGATAGTTCAACACCTTCTTTAGCTTCAATCGCTTGATGCAAACCAGATTGTAGTTTGGTACCCGGCAACATTCGCCCTGTAATTCGGTCTATAAGTACAACTTCGCCATTATAAATAAAATAATCTAAATTGTCTTTGAACAGATACTTCGCGCGTAATGATAAGTTAATGACACGTACCAAATCAAAATATTGTGGTAGGTAGATATTATTCACTTTAAAATAATGATTGGCTACATCAATACCTTCATCCGTAAGCCATACTTCTTTTTTATTCACATTTAATTTAAAGTGTTCATCTTCAACTAACGTTTCAACAAACATCTTAATAATATGGAATAAATTGGATTGCACACGTGGAGCACCAGAAATAACCAGTGGTGTTTGCGCAGCATCCAATATAATTGAATCAACTTCATCAATAATCGCAAAGTTCAATTCAGGTAAATATTTAGCATTAATATGGTCTGCTAAATTATCAAATAAATAATCAAATCCTAAGCGACCATTTGTTGTATAAATGATGTCATGGTTATATAGCATTTGTTTCTCATTATCGGCGTATTCATAATCTGGAATATCCACAAAGCCAAGTGACGCTGTTAATCCTAGCCATTCATATAAAGGTCGCATTTCTTGAAAATCACGATTTGCCAGATAATCATTCGTAGTAATTAGAAATGCGCTTTTTCCTGTAAGTGCGTTTAAATAAAGGGGCATTGTCGCTGTTAACGTCTTACCTTCCCCGGTTTGCATTTCTGCTATATTACCTTGATGCATCACGATGGCGCCCATCACTTGAACATCTTTCGGATACATACCTAGTACACGTTTCGATGCTTCACGAATCGTTGCATAAGCTTCCGGCAACAGTTTATCCAACGTCGTTTCACGTTTCTCTAAACGTTGTTTAAACTCAGCTGTTTTTGCTTGTAATGCTTCATCTGAATAGTCTCGCATTTGATCACTTAATCGGTTTACTGCCGTTAACTGCTTCTGTAATCTTTTCAAACGCATCGAATTAATCACATTACTAACTTGATTAGCCATTTTGATCACCTCGCGCATTAACACTTTCGCCAAATATGACTCTATTTAATACATCTAAATTAACTTTACTTTCAACGATAGATTGTGTTTCAGATTCATCTGTATCTAACTCTTGAATAATAATATTTTTGAAAAAAAGTTCCGACAAGCCAGCATTTATTAATTCAATTTTATAAGCATAAGCCTCTTCAGGAAATTCGAATTCTGCATCACTATTTTGAATGATTAAATTGGAATGCTCCGTGTCATTTTTACGATAAAATGTAATCTTAATATACACACTACCTAGAGGCTTGACATTGTAATTTAAAGCCACTTTATAATGCTGTTTCTTTTTCAAAATAGGAAGCGATGGTGCGTATTTATGTTCACTAAAAGTTGTTAACATACGCCAATCATGTATAACAGTCCCTGATGGCATCAATGGATTGTTAAAGTAAGTTCCATCATCCTCAATGCGTAATTTCGTACCATACATAAAGGTTGTAGTATTTATATGACGCCATGTTAATGTATAACTATTTAATGCTGACATCGCTATCTCTCCCGAATTGATCTTTTAATATAATGTTATAAAAGTTAACGAACCAACTTGTTATTGTAGGTGAATCATCATTGTGTCGACCCGGTACACCACGACTCATAACATGTGAACCTTGTTGACTCAATACTGGTGATAAATTTTGAAATGCCGTAGCATCATAATCATCATTGTACATATATGCAATTGCAAATATTGTATTTGTTAGATTACTGTTTTTTAATTTTTCCCAAAAACGTGAATCTAAATGTTGAACATCTGAAGTGGAAATACCACCTGTATTCGCCAACAACACATCATTTGCAGTGCCAAATTCATTTGGACGTAACAATTTCATATTATCTGCTATAGTCCCAATATTTAATAACGGTTTCCCTACTACAACCGCAGCTGGTTCTAATTGAGCTGCATAGTACAAGGCACCAAATGATCCCATAGATAACCCTGATAGTATAAGTTCATCATGCTTGAAACCTAAAAAGTCTAAGGCATTTTGAATCACATTGATAATCCCTTGTTCAAAAGTTTCGGATCCAAGATAAAATGAACCACCTTCAAGACGAGGGTCACCAATTAAGATAAACGGCGCATTCATCTTATTCATCATGAAATAGCCTTCAAATCCTTCAGCAGGACGATAACCACTAAAATACACATTGAGCGGAGGCTTCATATCACCTGGATTGAAATAATGTATAAACTCATCTCGTTTCTCATCAGTAAAACGCTGTCCACCCATAATAAATTGTCCCATTTCTAGTCGTGACCAACGTTTATGAATGGCACCAATACGTAATTTACCCTTTCCTTTTGCTTTAAGAGATACGCTGACATTCATTTGAGTCGTCCTTAATGGTAATTGAATAGGTTGATTTAAATCTTTATGCTCAAAACGTAATGTTGTATCTGGATATTCCGTTGATCCAAACGGAGATAATCTAAATGTGTACTCGATTTCGACATCTCCTTCAAGTGAATACTCCGGCCAAAGCTCGTTAACCTTATCTTCATCACTTACTAAACTTTGTATCCACGTAACAATAGGTTTGAATGATGTACCGAAATCACCTTCTAACACGAGTGACTTGTTCCCCTCATATTTATACGTTCCTTGAAAATGTGGGTTAACAGTTGTCTTAATTGGTGATACTCTATCGCCATATTGCCCAGGAAATGTCACAGCTAACAATTGATGGTGTAGATCTTCCTCAGTTTGATAATTAAGTTTCTTTACAAATTTGTGTTGGATTAATGGTTCAGCATCATAATTCGGAGACCACATTTGTGCATCGATGACCGTATTGTGAGGTGTAGCGACGACTCGTAATAAATCCATTAATTCAGGTGAGTAAGCACTTTGTACAAATACTAAATCAAAGTTACCAAATGCTTTTATAATGCTTTTTACCGCTTCAATATAACCACTATCAAACGTAAATAATGCATCATCTAAATAATCCCATTCAACACCTTTTTTACTATCAAATAATGGTTCTAAATCTTTCCCACCTACTTGTAAGATTCTGAATTTACGTGCCATGAATTTCACCTTCAATCACACTATTTAATCTTTGGATTATCTTTTCTGAACTGAATTCATCACTTAATTTAATAGAATGCGCAAACGAATAATTCCAATTCTTCAGATTGTTTATAAAATAATTTAGCGCTACCCTTAATTGTTGGATATTATCGATAATTAAACCATTTAACTTATCATCTACATAATCTGTCTCTCGCCTATTGATTTGTGGAACGCCTGCACTAATACTTGAAATTTGTAAATATAAATCAGGCTCTTGGTTTAAATCTACAATCACTCTTAATTGCGACAATTCCTTCATTAAATCTTCTTCGAAAGGCACATAAATTAACTTAACCTTTTCTATTTCATCTTCTTCAAGTTCCGTTTGTAAAATATCTTGAACTTCTGGAGAGAATTCTTCTTCCTCAACATTTAACAATGCATTTAATTGATCTATTTCATCTCTTAACCATTGCTGTATATCGTTCTCATTTAATCGCGTTAACAGATGGATTATGGTTTGTTCATGTTGAGAGACGTATTGACTCAATTGATCGATAACCGTTTTTAAGTCTTCTTCACTAAGTGAATCTATCCAAACGCCAATATTCGTTTCATACAATTGACTACTTATATTAGGTAACATTTGTGCATCAAACGGCGTTACGCGCATAATTTTGAATGGCTGGTACTCAGGATTCTGAGTTATGAATTGATTTAATTTAGTCGCATTTGCTTGTGTATCAACTATACATTGATTCGCTTTTCCAATAGTTTCTAATAACGTCGCATCGATGTATGCATTTCTCTGGCTGAATAATGAGAAACACATATTCTCAGGTTTGAATGTATCTGTTAATACATAATTGTGTCTTTTATCTGCAGCTATAATCACTTTATCGTCATCCGCTAATGTTGAAGTATTGTATTGTTGAATTTTTTCAAAAATAAGTTCATCCATATTGCCATATGACTTCTTCTGAAAAAGGTCATAGAATTCTGGTTGGATAGTAATTTTTTCAGTCATAAAATCTTGAGTCATAATGATCTGACCTTTAACCGCTAAGTAATATCGTTTCATTGGTGATTGTCCATCATGATAAATTTCAATCGATGACACAAACCCTCTATCATCAAATATCAATTTACGGCTTAGTGTTTTGTGTTCATAATCCTCAATGCAAATTAAATAGCCTTCTTGACTAAAAATCATCTTAGAAAATTGATTATCACTTTTAATGGCCAAGACTTGAAATGGCGTATAAATAAATTCAGTGTCTTCTGGCCAAGATAATTCTCTATAATCAATTGCTACAGGTGTGCCATGCGTTGCACCTTGTATCTCATCAAAAAGAGACCAATAATTCATTTCATAAAGCTCATGACGATGTAAAAATAATCGCAACAGGGGATTATAATTCAAGATGATTGTATTGAATGGTTCATTGTTTTTATGATGCATCAACATTAAACTTACCATGTCATCAAATTCTGTCGTTTTTCTTTTTATATAAAAGGGCACAACAGCGCTATCCCACCAATTGTTCGAATCGTACCATGCAGGTATAAACTGTTTCATAACTATCTCCTACCAATATTTATTCAAGATTTGCTTGTAACGATCAAAGTATAAGTACGTGCGAATCGTCTCACCAATATTAATACTGATGTACACTAAGATAATCAGTTGCATTGAAAAGTAAATTTCTGTTGATAGATTGGGCACCAACAATGTTGAATATAATGGCACTGCCAGAATCAATGCTACCAATATGGCACCAGTCCAACATACTCTTCTAGCCTTACTATTTAAATACCGCTCTGTCTCACGACCCGGACGTATAGAATCAAAATAATTCCCATTCTTTAGAAATTCATCCGCCTTTTTCTTAGTATTAATCAAAAATCGTGACAGCAAGTAACTCAGTACGATTTGTAACACAATATAAAACATAATACCTATCGGATTAGCAAAACTTAAAAATTCGAAATTTGCGTTTGACCCGAGCAATGTAGCTATTAAATTAATCATATTATTTAACAGTACGTATACTGATAAACTAATCATAATTGAAATACTTCCAGCCGGATTTAATTTCCATGCTAAATATGTTGGTGTCTTATTCGTAGAGTTATTCATGATGTCTTTGTAATTGAGTCGATATTCCGATAACTCAATAAATAATAGAATGAGTAATGCTATGACTAATGTCACAATTACTAATATAAGTAATAAGACACTTACACTTAACTTAAAAAAGTGTTGGTTATTAAATAATGATTTGATTAAACTTGTTAATACAATTGGCATTGGACCACAAATACCGTATGTAATATTTTGATCTGCTAACCAAACCAATAACATTGTCCCCGCAACAAGAATTAGCATGAGTAAAATGATGTTTGAATCTTTAATAAAGTTATTATGAATATACGTACTGATTACAAAATAACTTTGAAATATTGCAAACACTATTGTTATAATTCTTTCCTTATAATGCTTTTCAGAACGTGTTTGTTTCGTTGCTTGATCCAAATTACGATAATTTAATAACATAATGATAACTAGTGATGTTAACCAAGGTCCAAGACCTAATGAGAATACATTTAATGTATGAAGATCCCCACCTACATTTGAAACTGCTAATTTGAAAAATGTATCTTTGTTATCATAAATACCTTCCGAACCCACTATTGAAATATTACTTCCAAAAATGTAAACAATTAAAATGAAACAGGTAAATAAAATCCTCTTGTATAAAATCTTATATTCATGTTTCTTAATCATAATTTCACCTAAAATTTTAAAAATAAAGTTTTTTACATTATATCAAAGAGGCTAAAGATATTAATTAGTTTGGTTTATACATACATTATTCCAACCAATAATTATACTTTAGCCTCTTTTTTTAAGGATAGACAACCAACTTATAGAAAAGTGATTATTTTATAAATCTATCTCCCACATGAAGTAGTTTATTGTTCTGATCCTTTATTCTTTTTATCTTTTTTATTTTTACGAGATTTACCAAATAATCCTAATCCTGCTAACATTGCTGCAACAGCTGATACAAGTCCTGTTGAATTAGAGTCACTATCTCCAGTATCAGGCAATTCATCTTTAGCATCATGATGAAGTGAATTGCTATGCATTTGTGAATCATTATTACTTTGAGATTCAGAAGTAGTCATTGACGTACTGTTTGAAGTTGATGCTGAGTGACTTAGTGACGTGCTCAAGCTTGTTGAATCTGTTCCACTCATACTTTCTGAAGTTGATATTGAATCAAATTGTGAGTGAGAAGTACTCATAGAATTTGATTCACTTACAGAATGTGATGTGCTGAATGAATGTGAAGCATTACTATCTGATGTGCTTGTGCTACTTGAATCACTAATACTTGTTGATGCTGATGCACTATCTGACGTCGTATTAGAATCAGAATTACTGATTGAATGTGATTTGCTGTCTGAGCTTGAAGTATTATTTGAATCTGTTCCACTCATTGAATGTGAAGCACTTCTACTTTCTGACGTACTTGCTGACGTAGATGTACTATCTGATGTGCTTGCGCTTGTTGAACTTGATTCGCTCATTGATATTGATGTACTGATTGATGTCGATACGCTTGCACTTGTTGAATCACTCACACTTGTTGACGTTGATTCACTTGATGATGTGCTTGCACTTGTTGAATCACTCACACTTGTTGACGTTGATCCACTTAATGATGTACTTGTGCTTGTTGAGTCACTCACACTTGTTGATGTTGACGCACTCAATGATGTGCTTGTAC
>ERZ1023492.163-NODE-163-length-15378-cov-8.276904_pt1 | contig 15378 bp, 13 predicted proteins | sample MGYA00380541_ERZ1023492 | MGnify/ENA primary metagenome ERZ1023492 (study PRJEB33173, sample SAMEA4830351) | metagenome | study: EMG produced TPA metagenomics assembly of the PRJEB25223 data set...
ATGATGCACTTGTACTTTCAGAGTCGCTTAATGACGTACTACCACTCGTAGATGAGCTATCGGAAAGTGACATACTAGTTGAGTCACTTGTTGAAGTACTGTCACTTAATGAAGTCGACGTACTAGTGCTTTCAGAATCACTCAATGATGTACTACCACTTGTCGACGAACTATCAGAAAGCGAAATACTCGTTGAATCGCTCGTTGAAGTACTATCACTTGATGAAGTGGATGTACTTGTGCTTTCGGATCCGCTCAGTGATGTAGAAGTGCTTGTACTTTCGGATCCACTTAATGACGCACTTGTACTGCTAGAAGTCGATGCACTATCACTTGCAGATGTGCTAGAAGAAGTAGAATCACTGGCGCTTGTTGACGCACTTGCGCTATCACTTAATTTACTACTAGTACTTGCAGATGTGCTTGCACTTTGAGAACCACTTAATGACGCACTTGTACTGCTAGAAGTCGATGCACTATCACTTGCAGATGTGCTAGAAGAAGTAGAATCACTGGCGCTTGTTGACGCACTTGCGCTATCACTTAATTTACTACTAGTACTTGCAGATGTGCTTGCACTTTGCGAACCACTTAATGATGCACTTGTACTATCAGAAGTCGAAGCGCTCGTCGAAGTCGATGCACTTAAACTGTTGCTTTTCGAATCGCTCAATGACGTACTTGTACTGTTCGAAGCCGAAATACTATTACTATTTGATGTACTATTAGAGGTACTTGTACTAGTTATAGTAGACGTGCTTTCGGAGTTGGATAGTGAATCACTAGCTGCGTTACGTTCTATATTCCATGTAAATGTTTTAGTTGTTGTATTGTTACTTGCATCTTTTGAAGTAACTGTCACAGTATAACTACCTAATTGTGATGGTGTACCGCTTACTGTTTTAGTAGATGGATCATATGTTAATCCTGGTGGTAACCCAGTTACTGTGTCAGTCGTTGAACCACTATTATCACTTGTATTGATAGTGACATTGTTAATAGGTGTGAACACTTGATTAGACTGATTACCGATATCAATCACAGGGTTAGTAGTATCTACGACATTGATAGTGAAAGTAGATGATGATGAATTACCTGCTTGGTCTACTGAAGTAACCGTCACAGTATTATTGCCTAATTGAGTTGGTGTACCTGTGATTGTATTTGATGTTGAATCATAAGATAATCCGGCAGGTAGTCCAGTGACAGTATTAGTAACTGTTCCGGTACCATTATCTGTACTATTCACTGTGATTGGTGAAATAGGGCTATTAATTTCTTTAGTTTGATTCGTCATATTAATTGTTGGCGCTTTAACATCTTTATAGAAGATGGTGATAGCTTGACCAGCATTAGTTAACTTAACAGTTTTATTTGTAGCATTGTATGTCGGTGCATATGTACTATCTACATTGACTAATTGATAGCCTTTAGGTGTGATTGTACTTTGTTGATCGTCAATGTTAACTGTATTATCAACATCTCCAGCCAATGTTTTAGGTGGAACGATTTCTTTCCCAGTATCAGCGTCAACATAGTGCACTTGTGCTGTAGCAGTTTCTGTATAGGTGAATTGATCAATTTGAACTTGTTGTAAGTTTCGTGCACTACCTGTTGAAGCAGTCATAGATAATGAAAAGTTTGTGTTCTTACTTGCTTTAATCCAGTCTGAGATATTTCTTGTCCATGTTTGTCCAGCATAAGTGACTGTCATTACTTTTGTATCACCATTATAATCAATGACGAAATCTTGGAAGGTACCATTAGGTTGTGTGGTTAATTTCGCTGCATTGGCTGTTTTTGTGTTGTCCGTATATGTTGATGCGACACCGCTTGAGTTTGTAGTTACAAATGCGCCAAATGCGCCACCACCTGATACGTTAGCAGGGTCTTTATTGGCACTGGCTGATGCGTTCGGTTGAGATGTATTATGATAACTATCTAGTTTAAATCCGAACGCATTATTTAAGCCACCGATACCTAAAGCAGCACCTTCTTTACCGATTTGTCCTACAGAACCAGGTGAAAAGGCAAATCCAATACCATCTCCACCAGTAACCCCATCAGGACTAAAACCTTCATAACGCGTTCCTAAGTTAACTTTACCAGTGAAATGGAAACTCTTATTTGAGTCAATTTTAGTACCTAGTGAAATGGCACCTTTTTGACTACCTACATCAGGTGTCAGTGTAGCAATACCAGTGTTTTTATCAAAAGTTGCAGAACCAACTGTAGTGAAATGGTCTGTAAAGTTGTTTTTATCAACAACAACTTGTGATGTTGTAGGTGCAATAGGTGTAGGTGATGTTGCTGCTAAACGATTGACCGCTAATCGACTAAACGCACGTACTTTAGTTGTATTAGCTGGTTTAGTAGACTCACTTGCAACGGGTGTTGTGACTACACTTTCAGAAGCAGTATGTGTCATTCTTTCATTCACATAGGATGTTTGATTTGTAATCGATTCACTTTTAACAATGTTATTTTGATTAGATGATGATTCACTAGTTGTAGCATTGTTTGGTGTTTGACTATCTTTACTTTGTGTTGATTTTTGAGACTGACCTTCATTTGTATCTACTTTAGATTCACTAGACGTACTTTGTTGATGATCTTGTGAAGTAGATGTAGATTTATGTGATTGTGTATCTGTTGATTTATCGTTAGTTGAAGATGCCGTACTTTTAGCATCTTTACTATCGCTTTCACTAGATGTCGTACTGTTATGTTCTGATTGATCTTGCTTGGATGATTGTTCTGAGTGGTTGTCGTTATGTGATTGATCGGATTCACTTTGTTGTTCAGTTTTCTCTTTCACACTCTCACTTGATTGTGTGTTTGATTGATCACTTTGACTATCTGTAGATTGAGTACTATCAGCTTTGTCATTTTTTTCTGAACTTTGTGTTTTTTCTGAGGAAACCGATTCGCTATTCGAAGGATTTTCGTTGGTGCTTGCATGTTTAAGTTCTGTTGAATTTTGATTTGCAACAGCTTCACTTTGCGTGGAAAGTTCTGAAGTTATAGGTAATTCAGAAGCCGCCATAGCTTGATGATTATGTAACATGTTCACTGTAAAAGCGCCACCAGCTATGGTTGTAGCTTTTATAGCATTTCTTTTTACGAAATTACCTTTGTCTTCTGTTTCATCAGGATCTTCACTTGTGTGATTAGTAAATATAGGTAATCCCATAATTTGCATGAGTTTAATTTCTTTGATACCTGATTTAATCCAGTGTTTACCAGATTTATATAATTTAACCCGTGACTTTTCTTCTTCTAAACTGTGTTTTAAATTTCTTTGTCTTTTTGACATTGAACCATACTCCTTTTAAATGTTGCTCTGTAAGAATGGGTTAGTCTCAATGTAATAATACACTAATATATAACTTCAATATTACAATACAAATATACCACATATAAAGAATAATAAATAATAATATTATTTGGAAAATGAATTTGTTACTTTTTAGTAACGAATAGAGCTAAATTAAATAATGTTGTGTTTGCAATATTTTTGTCGACAATTATAGTTAGAAAGCAATTAAAATTAAGTTAAATATTTTTGAGAAATCTTATTTTTATAACTTTGCAATTAAATAGGGTGAAGACGATTTCAATATAAATAGATATAATGAAAGATGTTTGATAAGGGCACACTTCGGTTTGTCTGAAGTCAAACTGACATCTGTCTTAATAGTAGTACGTTAAAGATAAATGAGCTTAATAAGTCTTCTAAGTCTAATTGATATGCTGTCATGCGATCAGTTAGGCTTTTTTAATTAATTTAAGTGCGACTATAAATTTATATTGTATTATTTACTTTTTTATAGTAATCTTTAAAACGAAATAATTACGATTTGAAAGGTTAAGGATAATAATATGGGAAATACATACGATATTTGGTGGAAAAAGGGAGAAGAAACAGATGATGACATGGCAAGGGACCATCAAGAGTCTTGGCAAAGAATCATTCACATGCTTGATCCAATACAGATTAAGGGACAAACAATTTTAGATTTTGGTTGTAATCAGGGCGGCTTTTTACGCCAACTGTATCAAACATATGAATTTGATACAGGAGTGGGTATTGATTTAGCTTACAACTCATTAGAAAAAGCAAACACATTAAAAGAACAACTCCCCCTCGAATACTTTTTAACGGATAAGCCTCAAACAACGGGATATACGTTTGACACAGCTATAAGTACGTCAGTGTTATATCTAATTGAAGATGTCCCTCAGCATGCAAGAGATTTAAAAGCAGTTTTAAAAGAAAAGGGTGTTTATTACGCCACATTTGCAGATCATACGAATAATCCAAGTAGATATTTTATGAAAGAAACTATCGATAAATATGGCGCGACGCCATCTCAAGATCATTCATTAAAACATATCGTTGATAGCTTTGTCGCAGAAGGTTTTGAAGTAGCAGTGATAAAAGAAAGCGTACCTGACGTTATTGATCTTACAAACTATAGTGATTTTTATTTATCTCCGAATGACTACTTACGTACATTATTTGAAGAATCATTTTTAATTAAAGCTACATTGAAAGAAGGAACAAAATAGTGAAAAAGCGAATATTATTATCAGTTGCAACAACGACGTTACTATTAGCGGGTTGTTCAAGTCATACTAAAGATGATCACAATATTAATGTGTCATTACCAACAGAGGCTAAAGCAGATAAATTAGATGCACAAGGTTATGATGCTGCGATGCCGGTTTATAGTGCAGTATATGATTCACTTGTTCAGTACGATAAGAAGAAAGGTATCAAAGCAGGTCTTGCAGATCATTGGAAAGTTGATAACTCAGGAAAAGAATATGAATTTCATTTGAAAGATAATGTAAAATTCTCTGATGGGTCTAAACTAGACGCTAAAGCAGTTAAATTTTCAATTGAACGTGCTAAAAAGATGAATAAAGAAACGACTGTTGAAACATTAAAGCAATTAGATCAAGTGGTGGTAAAAGATTCACATACAGTACAGATTAAATTGAAACAACCATCTAATCAGGTATTGAATGAACTAACACAAGTGAGACCGTTGCGTATTATGAGTCCGCATGCGGTTGAAGGTGGCAAGGTCGATGGCAAGTTTAAGAAGGCAATTGGTACTGGTGCATTCGTTGTAGACAAAGCAGGTAAGGAAAAAACGACAATGAAACCAAATAAATATTACAATCATGAGCATCCAGTTAAATACGACTTATCTTTCCAAACGATAGAAGATGGTGATTCTAGAAATTCAGCTATACAGAGTGGTTCTGTAGATATTTCTGGTGGTTCATTAGGAATGTTATCAGACCAACAATTAAAACAAGATAAGAAAAATAAAGACTTAACAATAGAAGACCGACCAAGTACAGTTAGTCATTTTATGGCCTTTAATCCAGATCATAAGACATTAAAAGATGCCAAAATAAGAGAAGCGATAAGTAAAGCCATCAATACAAATCAATTATCAGATCAACATATGCGCGGCATTTTCCAAAGAGATGTTCGATTTGTAAATGATAAGAACCAACAACAACATAACTATAATGTTAAAGATACTGAAAAAATTCTTAAAGAAGAAGGCTATCAGAAAAATCATAACGACATTTATGAAAAGGATGGTAAACCATTATCATTCAATCTTGTCATTCAAACTGCAGAATTTCCAAATTGGAAAGATAAAGCAGAACAAGTTCAAAATCAATTGAAAAAAGCAGGTATCGAATTAAAGATTAAAACATTAGATTCTCAATCGTATTATGACACATTATGGACGAAAAAAGACTTTGATCTCATTTTCTATAGAACATACTCAGATGCCTTAATGCCTTATAACTTTATGAATTCAGTATTTAAAAACAGTGATGGTAAATCAGGGGTGCTTGCAAACGATAAAGTGTTATCACAGAAATTAGATGCTTATCCTAAAAAGATTAACCATGATGAGCAACAGCAGGCAATGGATGATATCTTTAAACATTTTAATCGTAGTTATTATGGTGTGCCAATTGCTTATCCAAATGAAACATTTGTGACGAGTCATAAAATTGAATCGTTTAAATTCTCAGGTCTTACTGATGCGCCTATCGACTATAAACATTTGAAAGTTAAGCAGTAAAATGTTTAAACGTACGTTGAAATTATTGCTGTACTTATTTATGAGTTCATTCATTATATTTCTGTTAGTGGAAAAGACATCAGGAAATCCAGCCATCTTGTATTTACAGAGGCATGGGTACACACATATTTCCCAGGAAAATATAGAAGCAGCACAACATCAACTAGGTCTAGGTCATCATATGATATTAAGGTATCTAGACTGGGTTGCGCATGCTTTTACAGGCGATCTTGGTTATAGCTTTAGTACTAGTGAGCCAGTGACTTCTATGATTATTCAATCATTAACGCCTACATTGATATTAATGGTAGTTGCAACGGCTATTTTATTACCTTTAGGATTCGCTATTGGTTATGTCGTTGGCGTCAATCCAGGTCATAAATGGGGGTTAATGCTCAGAAGTATCGCTCAAATCTTAACTTCAATGCCGGAATATTGGTTAGCGATATTATTCGTGTATTACTTTGGCATTCGCTTGCAGTGGTTGCCCTTTGTAGGAAGTAGTACGTGGTTACACTTTGTGCTACCTGTTACAGTGCTAGTTATAGTAGAAGGTTGTCATATTATTCTAATGACAGCACATTTAATAGAAGGTACGCTTAAAAGTGATGCATATCAATTAACCTTATTACGTGGCTTTAAACTAAAACATCGAATCTATGTGCAGATTAAAGATATTGTCGCACCATTAATAACGATCATGATTAATAGTACGATTCATTTGTTTGGTAAGGTTGTTATCTTAGAGGTGATCTTTAGTATGTCAGGTATAGGCAAATTATTGATTACTGCAATCAATCAACGTGATTATCCAGTAATTCAAGGTATTATCATGATAGTGATTGTCGCAATTATGGTCACGAATTACTTGGGAGATATACTTATGATCAAGAATGAACCTCGAATTCAGCACAAGCAGTTAACTCAACCTAATTTAGAAAGGGTGGGTAATCATGAATAAATATAAAACTGTATATATAATAGTAGGTTTTATATTCATGATGATTGCAGCTATAGTTGTTAGTTTGATACCACAACAGTTGAATGAATCGTTAGGATTACGTCCACCTAGTTTCAATCATTTATTAGGAACAGATCAGTTAGGTAGAGATTTTCTATTGCGTCTTATCCAGGGAAGTATCGTGACGGTTGGATTAACGATGACAGTTATTGTGTTAAGTATTGGTATAGGTTTAATACTAGGATTAATTGCAGGTATAGAAGGACGTTGGTTTGATAAAAGTTGTATGTTTTTAGCGGATTTATTATTAGCTATCCCATCTTTTATTATTGCTTTAGTTGTTTTAAGTTTAGTGAGTGATTCAATGCTAGGATTACTATTTGCACTCACAATAGGATGGTTAGGACGATACTTACGTTACTTTAGAAATTTAACTAGAGATTTACAAAAACAACCTTTTATAACTTATGCAGTGTTAAGTGGTAATTCTAAGATGAAAACAACATTGGTGCATACTATTCCTCATCTAATGAGTAATGTACTAGCCTTAATTACTGCAGATATAGGTAAAATTATGTTAAGCATTTCAGGGTTAGCCTTTTTAGGTCTAGGGATTAAACCACCCACACCTGAATTAGGGACAATATTATTTGATGGTAAGAGTTACTTTAGTGCGGCGCCGTGGTTATTCTTCTTCCCAGGACTACTATTAGGAGGTTATGCTTTATTATTTCAAATGCTCAACAACAAAATAATGAAATAACAGACTTTGTGAGTGTCGATCGGTTAAGTGTTTTTAACAATGCGCGCACATTATTAAATTCAATTTCTGTAGATATTCAAAAAGGTGCGTTCCATTGTGTTATTGGTGAAAGTGGTAGTGGGAAGTCCTTGTTAATTCGTACAATATTAAATATGACTTCTTCAGAATTATCATATCAAGGGCATATTGATATTAATTTGGCAAATGTTGATGCAGTGTTTCAAGATACAGCGAGTAACATGTTTCAAAATATTACCCTTGATAAACACTTTGATATGTTATATCAAGCACAATCATCGAAGTTGACTAAGTCAGAGCGACACGTGCAGTTGATTGAAATGATGACAGCCTTTGGTTTAGAAGAGCCGCAACGCTTATTAAAATCTTATCCCTTCGAATTGAGTGGTGGTATGGCTCAAAGAGTTGCGCTAATGATGGCACTGATTAGCAAGCCTCAATGTTTAGTTTTAGACGAACCTACAAGTGCACTCGATCAGAAAAACAGTCAAAAGGTAATGCGTTATCTTTCGAAGATAATGAAGGAAAAGCAGATGACGATGATATTTATCACACATGATCTTAATTTAGTAGAAGATTTTGCGACACATATTAGTATTATGAAAGAAGGTCATCTCATAGAAAATGGTACTACTAAGGAGATACTTCAACATCCCAAAGACGATTATACGAAGAAATTAATCGACATTGCGCATAGGAGAAAGCAATATGCTTACAATCAAACAACTGTCTAAAAGTATTCAACAGCAACCAATTTTAAAAGATATAACATTAGATTTAACAGAAGATCATTTACTGATATGTGGAAAAAGTGGTAGCGGGAAGTCTACTTTAGCGAAAATAATAGCTGGATTAGATTTAGATTATACTGGCCAAATCAAGTACAATGGCATTTCAAGAACAGACACTCAAACGAAAAGATGGATGAAAAAGATTCAATATGTACCACAATATCAAAGTAATACATTAGATCATCGAAAAAGAGTACGTGATATCTTATTAGCGCCGTTAAAAAATTATCATTTTGATCCGTCAACTTATCAAGAGAGAATCACGACAGTGCTTAAACAATGTATTTTACCTCAGTCGATTTTAGATCAACGTGTAAGTACATTGAGTGGTGGCCAATTTCAACGACTTTGGATTGCTAAAGCACTTATTATAGAGCCGCAAATATTAATACTTGATGAAGCAACTACGAATTTAGACATTATTAATGAAGAAACGATTCTCAACATGCTAAAGGAATTAACACAAATTCAAATGATTATCATCTCACACGATCCTTACGTGATAGATTATTTTAAGGGTCAGAGACTCGACTTGGATTTATAAAATTGATTGAGCCATATTGTAGTGAATACGATTCACTATGATATGGCTATTTGTATGAAAAAGGTTTGCCATTGAGCACACTCTATGGTTTACAATGTTTGTAACAGAAGTGGAGGTCGTAGTCATGAATACAAAAGAAGTTGTCGAATTGATGGATATTTCTCAAGATACTTTAAGATACTATGAAAAGGTAGGCGTGATTCCACCAGTTGAACGTGATAAAAATGGATATCGCATTTATCAAATGAAAGATTTAAATTGGATATACTTAGTTAAGCATTTAAGACAAGCTGGTGTAACGATTGAATTGCTCGTTGAATTTTGTAGGTTAGGTCAGTTACCTAAAGATGAGACGGTTCAAAACCAACAGAAAGAAGTACTCAACAAACAACTTGAAGAATTAGATGAACATTTGAAGACCATTCATAATACAAGAGAATTATTAAAATATAAAATTGAAACGTATGATGACCATATTGCCAAAATCAATGATGAAGCGGCTCAAGAATATAATTTGAAAAAGATTTGGGAAAATAAAAGACAATAAATTTGCTATAGAGTGGTCTCTATAGTGTAAGGTGTCGTTATAAATAGTAGGAGGTTTTCATATGAAAACAATTAAACTAAACGAAACAATTGAAATACCAGCATTAGGATTTGGTGTGTTTCAAATTCCACAAGAACAAACAAAAGACGCCGTAGTTAATGCGATTCAAGCAGGCTACCGCCATATAGATACAGCACAAAGTTATATGAATGAAACAGAAGTAGGCGAAGGTATTAAAGCATCCGGTATTGATAGAAGCGAATTATTTGTTACTACAAAAGTATGGATTGAAAATGTAAACTATGAAGATACATTAAAATCAATCGAACGTTCTTTAGAAAGATTGCAACTAGATTATATTGATTTAGTATTAATTCACCAACCATATAATGATGTTTACGGATCTTGGAAAGCGTTAGAAGAGCTACAAGAAAATGGAAAAATCAAAGCGATTGGGGTATCTAATTTTGGTGTTGATCGCGTTGTTGATCTAGGTATTCATAACAAAGTGCAACCTCAAGTGAACCAAATTGAAATTAATCCGTTCCATCAACAAGAAGATGAAGTACAATCACTTCAAAAAGAAGGTGTACTTGTTGAAGCTTGGGCACCATTTGCTGAAGGGAAAAACAATTTATTTAGTAACGAAACGTTACAAAATATTGGTGACAAATACGGTAAATCAATCGCACAAGTTGTACTACGTTGGTTAGTAGAAAGAGACATTGTTGTCTTAGCAAAATCAGTTAATCCAGAAAGAATGAAACAAAACTTAGATATTTTTGATTTTGAACTAACAGATGAAGATAAAGCACAAATCGCAACATTAGATAGTAACGATAGTCAATTCTTCTCACATGCCGATCCAGAAATGATTAAAGCATTAACAAGTAGAAGACTCGACGTATAATATTATTGAAAAAGAGGTTATTTCCAAATCAGAAATAACCTCTTTTAATTATGTTTCTTATGTTTATTTCATATTTTTAAATGCTTTATAAAAAATATCTCTTTGTTTTTCTAATGAAATAGGGTCATTATATTGTGTTTCTGAAACATCAAATGTAATAACATGATGTTTTTTTACTGCAGGTAAATTTTTCCAATTTGCAGTTTGTTGGAATTGAGGTTTTTTGTCACCTTGTTGAGCGATAATTGCAAAATCTCCAATGAAATCTTGGAATTGTTCTTGATTGATTGGTGTCGCAAATTCAGATTGTGTTGCTTCTTTTAAAGCTTTTGGTTGTTTCATACCATAGCCTTGATAAATAATTTCAGTTCCACGACCCATATGATCGCTAAATGCCATGATACCCTTAGGTGTTTGTTGTAGTACAGAATCAGTTTTTCCTTTGATTAAAGGTGCTAGTTCTTTTTTATCTTTAGATAATTGTTTATCCCAATCTTTGATCCATTTGTTTGCTTTACTTTCTTCATTGACTAATTGGCCAAGCTTTCTAGTATTATCTTTGTAATTTGATTTTTTAGCATTAAATGTAACAGTAGGCGCTATCTTTTCCAATTTTTTAACATTTTTGTCTTCTGCGGTCGTTATAATTAAATCTGGTTTTTCTTTGGCAACTTGCTCTACACTTGTATTATCAATTTTTTTACTATTTTTAGTAACATCATTAAGTACTTTATTTTGTTCGATAAATTTTGGAACAGCTACAGGTTTATGTCCAAATTTAACTAAAGCGCCGACATATGTAGGGTGTAAGACTACGATTCTTTTCGGATTTTGAGGTACTTTAACTTTATTACCATCATCTGTAGTGAATGTTGTCTCTTTATTAGTGTCTTTTGACTTGTTTCCCGTATCTTTTGAAGCTTGGTTTTGTTTACAATTTCCACACGCAGCTAAAAATAATAATAAACATAAAACGACAATAAATATTCTTTTCATAAAATAGCACACTCCTATAATTGATATTGATAATCGTTATCAAGTATAGCATAATTGTAAACGTATTCAATTAGATATTTTGACTATTTAAAAAATGTGTTTTTTAAATATGGAGGATGAAAATGAAGCGATTGATAGAAAAGTTTGAAGTAGATCATTATTGTATCACTATAAAACTTCCTAAAGATTATTTTAAGAATATAGATAAACGCTATCCTGCGCTTATCGTTCATGATGGAGACTATTTATTTAAAAAGATAGAAAAAAATATAATATTTATTGGCGTTGAATCCGAAAAACGTACAGTTGATTTTACACCTTGGGAAGTAACAATAGGGAGTCGCTACAATGAAGGTCAAGCGGATCAATATTTAGCTTGGCTTACACAACAACTAATACCCATTTTACGTAAACAATATAGAATATCATTAGATAATAAGGATTTGGGAATATCTGGTGCTTCTTTTGGTGCATTAGTTTCAATATATGCTTTATACAAAATGCCTTATTATTTTGGAAATTATATATTAATTTCACCTTCCTTATGGTATCCAGAATTTTTAAGTTTTATGAAAATGCATCGTACGATTTCTCATAGGGTGAATGTCTATTGGTATGTAGGGCTTAAAGAGGGTATAAAACATACTATGAGAGTCAAGGATATGGTACCTAATAGCATAGAAGGAGAAAAAGTTTTAAAAGACAGTTTGAAAAACCCAATGTCTAAACTTGAATTTGAAACTTCAAAAACTGGAATTCATCGCCAACGATATTTTAAAAAATACTTTAAAAAAGGACTTAAAGTAGTGTATTGGTGAAATATGCTATATCACAAAATCTTTTTAAGCGAAAAGAGTAATCATTCATGAAATGATCCATTAAATCTTTACAAATTATTTACATTTGCTTAATATTAGTTTCTTTATATTAGGAGCGGGAATGTAAAATAATCTAATATAAAGGAGAGATTAGTAATGAAACATACAAAAACAATAGCTTTATTATCATCAGCAGCCATTTTATTAGGTGCGTGCGGTAACGGTGGCAGTGATTCTGCTTCAAATAAGAAAGATGAAGGTACCAAAGACGCCACTGTAGCAGTCAAAGATATTAAAACAAAGCCTGAAGATGCAATTAAAAAGGCACAACAAACATATAAAAACCAAGATTTAAAAGATATATCTTATGAAAAATCAAATGGTGACTGGGTCTACAAAGTTGAACAACAAGATACGAAAAATAATAAAGAATCTGAAGTTATCATCAATGATAAAGATAAAAAAGTGATTCACAAAGAAACTGAAAAAGGTGAATCTAATCAGTCTAATGACACATTTAATTACAGTGATGTGAAGAATTATAAAGATGCTATTAAATCAGCGCAAAAAGACTTTGATGGAGATGTGAAAGAGTGGTCATTATCAAAAGATGATGGCAAATTAGTATATAACTTTGACCTACAAAAAGGTAAAGAAAAGCATGAAGTGACTGTCGATGCTAAAACTGGAAAAGTATTAGACAATCAAAAAGACGATTAAAATACATGCGCTAATATGAAACGAGCCTGGGACATAAATAAAATGTCTCAGGCTTCAATTTTTTAATATATTTCCAATAATTTCTTCCAGTTATAAGAAACCATAACCGCAATGCTCATAACTAGTAACAAGATGACAAGTTCAGACGCCATGTATCCTTGTGATAAGTGTACGGTAAATAGGGCGCCTAACATAATGACGATAAATCCAGCAGCAACGTAATTTGAAAATAATCCGATAATCATTAAAATACCACCGATAAATTCAAACAAGCCTAATACAATTCCTAAAAATGCAGGAAATCCTAATCCAGACATCATTTCCATAGGCTCTTTAAACCCACTAAATACCTTTTGTGATCCATGTATTGTAAATGTAATACCTAACATCAGTCTAATTAATAGTAATCCTAAGCGCATAAATAATTACCTTCCTTTAAATATATTTTTTATATTCGATATGGTTAGTATACTACAATAACATTATTTTCAATGCAACCACGAATTTGATTTTTTTTGAAATGATTTCAAAGACATAACATATAGAAGTAGTAACAAAGCTATTAAGAGGACACATGATGTCCGGTTCAAATGATTAAATTGATAAAAACGAATAAATTTGATTTTGATTTTAAATTGGATATAAATTTGCATTATAATACATATGCGTATGCAATATACATATAATTAATTTAATTTGATGTATTAAAAGTTTTTTGTGCGAAAAACGTTAATGACTTCATCACTGTATATTAATGCAAGTTACATCTAGTTTTAAGAATGATTGCGTAAAGCAAACTAAAGGGGGAGCATCGTTGAAAAAAGTTTTTACCAGTTTAATGATGATTATGATGTGTTTAGTCTTGATATCGCCAACTGTTTTTGCTGAACAGTCTCCAGTCGATGTTGCTAAACAAGAACATCAAGATATTGATAAGCAATACAATCCAAAAGGGATGATAGTAACAACTAAAGATGGTCAAATACTTTATGATTATCATGGAAGTACTCAAGTTGATCCGGCATCTACTACTAAATTGATGACGATGAATTTGGTTTATGATGATATTAAATCAGGCAAAATTAAAATGAATGATAAAGTGAAAATTACATCACGATATGAAAAAATGTCAGAATTACCTAATTTAACTACATTTCCACTTAAAGAAGGAACAACCGTTACAATCAATCAATTATTGAAGCAAGCTGCATTAGAATCAAGTAACGCTGCGACATTAGTATTGGCAGAACATATTGATGGTAGTTCTTCGAAATTTACAGATAGAATGAATCAAAAAGCTAAAGACTTAGGCATGAAGGATACAACCTTCACGAATCCAAGTGGTGCTAATAATAAAATATTAAAACCATATGAGCCAAAAAGTTATAAAGATGATACGATTTCTCATACAACTGCACGTGATATGTCATTATTAAGTAATCATATATTGAATGCACATCCAGATGTTTTAAAAATTACAAAACTATCTAAAGATAAGCAGTCAAATCAAGAATTACATAATACCAATACATCATTACCTAATGAAGCAGATGGTATGAAAGATGTTGATGGTTTAAAAACAGGGACAAGTGACAATGGATACAATTTAGAATTAACTGCCAAACGAGATCATTTAAGAATCGTAACAGGCATATTTAATGTTAAGCCGTACCCTGATGAACAAGCGAAACATGCCCGTCAAAAATTGGCGAATGCTTTAACTGAACATGCATTTAAGCAATACGACTACCGTAAAGTCATTTCAAAAGGTGAACATGAAATAGACGGTAAAAAATATGAAGTGAAAAAAGATTTATATGATTTAGTACCTAAAGATAAAAGTAAATATCAATTAAAAGTGTCTGACGATAATCAATTATATGTCGATTACGATCGTCAATTTACGAAAGGACATCAAGCACCTACCGTAGAAGTCGAACCTACGACACATTGGGGCATGATTTTTCTATACATATGTATGGCAATTGCCGGGCTAGTACTACTAGGTATGTTGACCATCATAGGTATCAAAATTTATTACAAAAAGTTTTAATCAAATGATGACGTATAAAAGGGAGAGGGACAGAAATAATAAAGAACCACTACATCATTTATGATGTAGTGGTTCTTACACATTAGCCACAGCTAATGTGTACTTTAAAATAGGAATACATGAGTGAAACTCATG
>ERZ1023492.166-NODE-166-length-14346-cov-12.313764_pt1 | contig 14346 bp, 9 predicted proteins | sample MGYA00380541_ERZ1023492 | MGnify/ENA primary metagenome ERZ1023492 (study PRJEB33173, sample SAMEA4830351) | metagenome | study: EMG produced TPA metagenomics assembly of the PRJEB25223 data set...
CTTACTATTATACAGTCTTTTCAAACTTTGTCAACTACTTTTTCTAATTTTTTTTTATTTTTTCAATTTATAGTAAAAAGAGCCAGAATTATACTGACTCTTCTATCGCTCATTAAACTTAGAAGCACGTTCTTCTCCCCACCAATAAGGGATTAGTTCTGAGACTTTAACTGTTTTTCTTATATTATAGTCCATCATGAATTCTGCATCTTTATTTTCAGCATTAAGCTCTAAAAGGAATTCTCTACAAGCACCGCAAGGCATGGCTGAACTTCCACCATAAGGTGGTTTATCTCGAAAGGCTAATACTTTCTTAACCTTAGTTTGTCCTGAAAATTGGTACATATTGAAGAGGGCCGCCCGTTCTGCGCAGAGATGGAAAACACCACAGGTTCCCTCCATACAGAATCCTGTAAATATTTGTCCATCTTCTGCTTCTACTGCAGCTACAACATGATTGGCATAAACAAAGTCTGATACTTCATGTGGATTGTATAGTTTCTGTGCTTCTTCGTACATCTTTTCCCAGATGTCCATTATTGTATCCTCTTTATTTAGAGATTTCTTTTAGCATGTTTTCGATATGCTGAATTGATTTTTCACGTCCAAGCAAGAAAATTGTATCTGGTAATTCTGGCCCATGCATTTCGCCTGAAACTGCGATACGAATAGGCATGAAAAGATTTTTCCCTTTAATACCTGTTTCTTTTTGGACTGCTTTAATTTGTGGGAAGATATTTTCTGTCACAAATTCATTATCTGTCATCGCTTCAAGTTTTGCTTTGAATGCTTCAAGAACTGTTGGAACTGTTTCACCCGTCATGACTTCGCGCTCTGCTTCTGTCAATTCTGGGAAATCTGAGAAGAAAAGATCTGTCAATGGGATAATCTCATCTACTGATTTTATTTGTGGTTTATAGAGCTCAACTAATTTTTCAGCCTTGTCAGTCAAACGGCCTGCTTCCTCTAAGAATGGTTTTGCCATTTCAAAGATGGTTTCAAGGTCTGCATTCTTGATATAATCATTGCTCATCCAGTCTAGTTTTTTCTGATCAAAGGCTGCTGGTGACTTGCTGAGGCGGTTTTCATCAAAAAGTTTAATGAGTTCTTCACGAGAGAAAATCTCATCTTCACCACCTGGGTTCCAACCAAGAAGAGCAATAAAGTTAAAGACTGCTTCTGGAAGGTAACCTTTCTTTCGGTAATCTTCGATAAATTGAAGTGTATTAGTATCACGTTTAGATAACTTCTTACCAGTCTCAGAGTTGATAATCAAGGTCATGTGACCGAACTCTGGAGCTTCCCAACCAAGAGCTTCATAGACCATAAGCTGTTTTGGTGTATTAGCAATATGGTCATCTCCACGGATAACATGAGAGATTTGCATATCGTGGTCATCGATAACAACGGCAAAGTTGTAAGTTGGGTAACCGTCTTTCTTTTGGATAACCCAGTCACCACCGATATTGCCACCTTCAAATTCGATATCGCCTTTGACCATATCATGCCACTTGTAGATACCTGACTCATTGACAGCCAAACGAACAGTTGGGATGATCCCTGCTGCTTCACGTTCTGCGATGTAAGCTGCTTTTTCTTCTTCACTCATACCAAGGTATTCATTGATGTAGCGTGGTGTTTCGCCAGCTACTTCTTGGCGTTCGCGTTCAGCTGCCAACTCTTCTTCTGTAACGTAAGATTTATAGGCCTTTCCTTCAGCTAATAGTTGGTCAATGTATTTTTGATACAAGTCTAAACGCTCAGACTGGCGATAATTCTCATGTGATTCTGGACTTTCATCCCAATCCATGCCTAACCAGCGAAGGTTTTCAAGTTGTGAACGTTCACCATCCTCGACATGGCGTTTACGGTCAGTATCTTCGATACGGATGAGAAATGTTCCACCATGATGGCGCGCATACAAGTAATTAAACAATGCTGTACGAGCATTTCCGATGTGTAGTAGTCCTGTTGGACTTGGTGCGTAACGTACGCGGATATCTTTTGACATAGTTTCTCCTATTATCTAGGCGTCTGCCTTTTTGCTTTCTATATTATATCACAAGTCTTGGCTGAGTCCAATTTCTATGGATAAAGAGAGTAAAAAGAGTGGGCAAACCACTCTTTTCTTCTATTATAGACGTGCGTTAAGTTCTTTGCTCAATTCTTCAAATCCTGGTTTTCCAAGAAGGGCAAACATGTTACGTTTATAAGCTTCAACACCTGGTTGGTCAAATGGGTTGATAGCATTCAAGTAACCTGAAAGGGCAATTGCCAATTCGAAGAAGTAGATAGTGTAACCAAGAGTGAAAGCGTCTTGCTCTGGAAGAGTCACATACATGTTTGGTACATCACCATCTGTGTGGGCAAGAAGAACACCGTCAGTTGCTTTTTTGTTTACAAAGTCAACGTCTTTTCCTTGAAGGTAACCAAGTCCGTCAAGGTCTTCTTCCAAAGTAGGAATAAGCACGTTTTTACGAGGTTTGTCAACACGGACAACTGTTTCAAACATGATACGAGTTCCTTCTTGGATAAATTGACCAAGTGAGTGCAAGTCAGTTGAGAAGTTGGCTGAAGTTGGGTAGATACCTTTTTGGTCTTTTCCTTCTGATTCACCAGCCAATTGTTTCCACCATTCTGAGAAGTATTGAAGTGATGGCTCATAGTTTACCAAGATCTCAGTTGCATAGCCTTTACGATAAAGGATATTACGAACAGCTGCGTATTGGTAAGCTTCGTTTTCAGAGATTTTGTCTGAAGTGTAGTCTTTGCGAGCTGCATTCGCACCTTCCATAAGAGCTTTTATGTCAGCTCCTGATGCTGCGATTGGAAGCAAACCAACGGCTGTCAATACTGAGAAGCGTCCACCGATATCATCTGGAACAACAAATGTTCCCCAACCGTTAGCGTCTGCTTCAACCTTAACAGCACCCTTTTGGCGGTCAGTTGTTGCATAGATACGTTTGTTAGCTTCTTCTTGACCGTATTTCTTAACCAAGAGTTCTTTAAAGACACGGAAAGCAATCGCTGGTTCAGTTGTTGTACCTGATTTAGAAATTACGTTTACTGAGAAGTCTTTGTCTGCAACATACTCTACCAAGTCAGCAAGGTAAGTAGATGAGATTGAGTTTCCTGCGTAAAGGATTTGTGGAGCTTTGCGTTCTTCTTTTGTTTGCAAGTTAGCAAAATGGTGATTCAAGAAGTCGATTGCTGCTTTTGCACCAAGGTAAGATCCACCAATACCGATCACAACCAAAACATCGCTGTCTGACTTGATTTGCTCAGCAGCTTTCAAGATGCGGTCAAATTCTTCGCGATCGTATTTTTCAGGAAGGTCCAACCATCCCAAGAAGTCGCTACCAGCACCAGTTCCTTTACGGATCAATTCATCTGCTGCTGTTACTTGTGATTGCATGTATTCCACTTCATGTGGTGCAACAAATTTGTCTAAAACTTTTGAATAATCAAATTTAATATGTGACATGTTCTTCCTCCAATATTTCTTCTTTTCTATCATAACGCTTACCTTCGTTTTTTTCAAGTTTTTTTGTCGAATTTCTCCAATTTTTATCAGAATTCAAACGTTTGCGTAAAATGCCACATTCTAAAAATTTTGAAAAAATAAAAGAAAGAACGACCAGATGTTCCAATCGTTACAGTTCATTCAATAAATACTCAAATAATTCTAAATTGCCATCTTCTTCATTAACCAGAAACTCTGGATGCCACTGTAAACCGATAATGCGGTGCTCGTCGATAGACTCAATCGCTTCAATAGTTTGGTCTCTTGAATCAATAGCAGTTACACGGAAATTAGGTGCCAAATCTTTAATGCTTTGACGATGGACTGAGTTGACCTGACTTTCTTTCCCAAATAGCTTAGCCACCACGCTTCCTTCTACTGTCTCAATAGAGTGAGATGTCCCGAAAGGTAGTCCTTGCCAGTGACCTTCGATTTCTTGATTGAGGGTTCCACCAAAGGCAACATTGACAAGTTGGACACCGCGACAGATTGCCATAATTGGTTTATTCTGACGAAGCACTTCCTTCAAGAGTGCCAATTCAAATTCGTCACGGACCAGATTGTAATCATCGCTCTCGACGGTCTTCTTCTCTCCATAAAACTGAGGATGAACATTTTGGCCTCCTGTCAAAATGAGTTTGTCAATCATTTCCACATAATCACGTACAACTGACTCATCACCAACAGGAATGACTAAAGGGAGACCACCGACTTGACGAATGATCTCTGCGAATCTACAAGATACAGATGAATGAATGATTTTGCCTTCTGCGTCTACGGGACATAGATTTGCAGCAACTCCTACAACCGTTCTAGCCATGATGCCTCTCCTTTCGAATGCTAACGATAGTCCTATCATATCACTCAAAATGACTTTCGTCTAATATGTTTTTTTTAAGGCTGTGATAAACATTTTTTATGGACAAGAAAAAGCTGCCCACATAGGACAACTTCTTTCTTATTCGAAAACAAATTGATTGTGATAGAGTTCTGAATAAAAGCCACCTAGCTTCAAAAGTTCATGGTGGTTACCACGTTCAATGACTTCTCCATCTTTAAGGACAATAATCTGATCTGCATTGAGAATGGTTTTCAAGCGGTGGGCAATGACGAAACTAGTTCTACCTGCTACAACCACCTCCATGGCATGCTGAATCTTGCTTTCTGTCACCGTATCTACGTTTGAAGTTGCTTCATCGAGAATGAGAACTTCTGGATCTGTCATCAGGGTTCGAGCGATTGAAATCAATTGCTTCTGCCCTGTTGAAAAGATGCTCTGGTCATCATCAATAAGAGTATCGTACTTATCAGGCAAACTTTCGATATAGTCGTGAATGTGGGTTGCTTTTGCTGCTACCTCAACCATTTCCTGACTAGCATCTGGCACACCAAATCGGATATTGTCTCGAATCGTTCCGCTAAACAAGACCGAATCTTGCAATACAATTCCCACCTTGCTTCTAAGACTATCTAAATCATAGCCACGAATGTCTTTACCATCAAAATAAATACCACCAGCATCAACATCATAAAAGCGATTGATGAGGTTCATAATAGTCGTTTTTCCTGAACCTGTCGGCCCAACAACTGCTGTCATCTGGCCTTTAGGGGCAGAAATGCTGACATCTTTCAAAATAGGTTTATCAGGCAAGTATGAAAAATCGATATGACTGATTTCAACACTTTCTTGCAACTTAGTGAAGGTTGGAGCCTTTTCAGGTCGGATTTCCTCCTCTGCATCAAACATTTCCTGAATTCGTTCAGCTCCAGTAAAGGCCAACTGAAGGCTTCCCCAACTCGCTGCAACTTGGATAATAGGCTGGTAGTACTGCTGTGAAAATTGTGCAAACATAACAATCAAACCTAGGGCTGTACTTGTTTCAATAGACTTATCATTCAAAAGTACAGCCGAACCAGCAAAGATGACGATGGCTGTATTAATCAGGCTCATCCCATTCATGACAGGGAAAAGAATTCCTGAGAACATTCTTCCTTTAAAGGTTGCCTTGCGCACGCGCTCATTTTGTTCAAGAAATCCTGCCATCATATCCTCTTGAATTCCTTGCACAATCACGGCTTTTTGGCCTGAGATGCTCTCATCCATATAGGCGTTGAGCTTCCCTACCTCTTTCTGCTGGAGGTTGGTGTATTTGCGTGCCATTTTCACGATGAAAATCAGCATAAGGAAAGCCAATGGGGTGCTGGCAATGGTGATGAGAGCCAGCGTCACATTTCTCGAAAACATGACAAGAATCAGACCAATGTATAAAACAATATTGCTCATGACCTGAATCAAGCTTTCGTTAAAGGCTTGGAGGATATTATCCAAATCACTGGTAAAATGAGACAGGATATCGCCATCTTGTCGACGGTCAAAGAAAGAAACCGTCAACTGAGCAAGCTTACCAAAGAGGCCTTTGCGCATCTCGTTGGTCGATTCTGCAATCACGCGCGTCATGAGACACATGTATATTACACTAGAGATAAATAGAACCAAAACCAGCAGGCCAAGATTGACCATGATTCCTGATAGGCTTTGCCATACAAGTTCTGGATTGCCATTTTGATAAGCTTGAACTAAATTGGCTAGCTGCGTCACCGCTTGTCCAGAAAAGACTGGAAAGAGGGCTTGGGCAAAAGTCGCCAGAACAATCATCAGGATGACAACTACAAATGAGAACTTGTAAACCTTAAAATAATGCCAAAAAAATTGAACTGTCTTCATTTTACTCCTCCTTATATTATATTTAGCGCAGTTAGCTACTGCCAAAGCCCAAGTGGTATACTTGGAATAAGCCGCTGTGGATTAGTTCATTTCCTCCAATCGCTTGACAATTTCCGAAAGGATCTAACCACAGCTTTTTGTTTCAATTGGTCATGAGTTTGATAACGCATAAACGTTTTATCTCGTGTAATGAAAACATCAAACATTACAAGAGGCTCATTGACAAGGCGGAAACATGTGTCAATGACTTGATGGCTGAGTTCAACTCGGTCATCACGACGGTTACTGGGATTGGGGGTCGTTTAGGGGCGGTCATTTTAGCCGAGATTCGAAATATTCATGCCTTTGATAATCTTGCTCAATTACAAGCTTTCGCTGGACTGGATTCTTCTATTTATCAGTCAGATCAGATTGATTTAGCTGGAAGAATGATCAAACGGGGTTCCCCTCATCTGCGGTAGGCACTCATACAAGCTGCCAAAGCATGCCCTCGCTTTTCACCTGCTTTTAAGGCCTATCTTAAGACTAAGTTAGAATAAGGAAAACATTACAATGTAGCCATCATCCACCTTGCAAAAAAACTTATCCGAACCCTGTTTTATATCCTAAAAAAGAGCTGCCATTTGACGAACAAAAAGTGATGTAATTTCTGAAATTAACACAGGATTACCTTTGAAAAAATGGACTTTTTCAAGGGCTTTTTGCCGTGCTCTAAAATCATCGCCAAATCATCAAATTGAAATAAGAAATAATTTAGATAAAACTATTGACTTTTCTTATAGTTTGTCTTTCATTTCTGTGTTTCATAGATTTCACGGTAAACGGCATTGTTGGCAACCAAGTCTGCATGCGTGCCTTGACCAATCAATCGTCCTTGATTTAGAACCAAGATCTTGTCTGCATGGACAACCGAGCTAATTTTTTGAGCAATAATAATGGTTGTCGTCCCCTTCAAGTCCTTATTCAAAGCTTCTTGCACCAAGCGCTCTGATTTGGCATCCAAGGCTGAGGTCGAATCGTCAAAAATCAGAATACGTGGATTGCTGACAATCCCACGCGCAATCGACATCCTTTGTTTTTGTCCACCAGAGAAATTGGTTCCCCGTTCTTCAACTGGACTTTCAAAGGTTTTCTCCATACGATGAATGAATTCACTAGCCTGGGCAATATTGGCTGCGCGCTCCATTTCAAATAGAGTAGCATTTCCCTTCCCCTGTCTCAAGTTATCTGCAATCGTTCCACTAAAAAGAATGGCACGTTGGAGAACGATGGAAACTGTTTTACGCAGGGTTCCTTCACTCACTTCTCGAATATCCTTGCCACCGATTTTAATGGCCCCGTTCTGTGGATCAAAGAGACGTGGAATCAATTGAGCCAAGGTTGACTTTCCTGCACCAGTCGCTCCAACTACACCAACCATTTGACCAGGTTCAATAGTAAAGCTCACATCTTTCAGCATCGGTTCCTTGTCCATTGGATAGGTAAAGGTCACATTTTCAAAGCTAAGGCTTCCAACCAACTCTTCATCTGGGATATCCTTGAAGGTCATAGCTGGCTCTGCGTCAAGAATTTCTCGAATACGACGCATGGAAATCATGGCACGGCTGACAGAATTTCCCAAAAATCCAACCATAACAATGGTAAAGATAATCTGGCTTAGGTAATTAACAAAAGAAGCGATGGAACCAACAACAGACGGATCCGACTGAACCATTCCCGCGACCAGCCAAATAGAGAGGAAGACCGCCCCGTAACCAACCAACATCATAAAGGGTTCCACTACTGAAAAGGCATAACCAATGTAAAGGTTTTGACCAAAAAGCTCGTCTGAGACCTCTGTAAACTTAGCAAATTGCTCTTTTTCTTGGACAAAGGACTTGACCACACGAACGCCACGTAAATTTTCCTTGGCAATGGCATTGATGCGCTCAAGAAGGGTTTGAAACTTGGCAAAACGAGGCCCCATCATTCCCATCATGACAGCAGTCAAACCAAAAATCAAGACTACCATGAGAACAATCACCCACCACAGAGAAGGTAAGGTTTGAACCGCTAGGATAAACGAACCGATGAACAAGAGGGGAAGTCTGAAAAGAATTTGGAAGGTCATCATGACAACGTTCTGAATCTGGTTGATATCATTTGTCATTCGAACGACTAGATTTCCCGCATTAAATTGTTCAATATCAGCATAAGAAAAGGTTTGAATTTTACGGAAGGCATCCTCCCGAAGGTCGGATGAAACTCCTTGGGCAATATAGGCTGCGAGGACAACATTGAGTCCACCAGCAACTAGACCGACTACGGCCACACCAATCAACCAAGCCCCGATACTATAAATAGCTTCATATTTCCCAGTAAGGAGGGCGTCTAATACTTCCTGCAGATAACGCGGTTGCAGAAGTGAACTAGCAACCATCAAGCCTGTCATCAGGAGCGAAGCCAAGGCCTGCCACTTGTAGGTTTTTATTTTCTGAATCAGCATACTTTCTCCTTAAAAAATAGACAAAAGGGAGCGACAATGCGTCAGCTCCTTTTCATTCTGTTTGTGTGATGTTATTCTAGCAAAAAAGTGGAGAATTGTCAAAGAAGTCTCCTTGATACAGCTAGATTAACTAGTGAGTCTTGGTTTTATAGTTTCTGTTTTAACTCTACTAAGACATTCATAACCTGCATAGGTGTCATATTATACACATCCAGTTTAGCTAATTCTGCTAGGATAGGATGCTCTTCTGCCCTATCAAAGAGTGAAATCTGTTCAGTGACAGCACTAGTTTGTCTCATGGGAGGAGGACTCTCTGTTCCTTGATTCTCTAGCTGAGTCAAAATCTTATCCGCCCTTGCTAAAAGGTCTGCTGGCAAGCCAGCAATCTTGGCAACATGTATACCGTAGGATTTATCAGCTGGTCCCGGTTCAATCTTGTGAAGGAAGGTGACCTGCCCATCCTGCTCCAAAGTTGCCACGTGGACATTGACCAAGTGTTGTAAACTAGACTCCAGACTAGTCAACTCATGGTAGTGGGTCGCAAAGAGGGTCTTAGCTCCGATGTGCTCATGGATATATTCGATGATGGACTGAGCAAGAGCCATCCCGTCATAAGTTGCAGTTCCACGTCCCAATTCATCAAAGAGAATGAGAGAGTTCTTGGTCGCATGCGAAATGGCATTATTGGCCTCCATCATCTCCACCATAAAGGTTGACTGACCCGAAACCAAGTCATCTGCTGCTCCGATACGGGTAAAAATCGCATCAAAAATCGGTAAATGGGCGCTTTCAGCAGGAACATAGGAACCCAGCTGGGCCATAACCGCCGTCATGGCTAACTGACGCATATAGGTAGACTTCCCACTCATGTTTGGCCCTGTAACCAGTTGAATACTGGTATCTTCTGCCATCTGAATCGTATTTGGAATATAGGTCTGAGCCCCCATAACCTTTTCAACGACAGCATGGCGCCCTTTCCGGATATCAATTTGTGAATCGTCACCAAACTCAGGTCGAATCAAATGCTGGGTTTCAGCCACAACCGCCAGACTCTGTAAGACATCAACCGTCGCAATTCCTTGGGCTAGAGCTTGTAAACGCTGGATGTACTTGCCGACCTCTTCACGAATGCGCATAAATATTTCGTATTCGAGGTTGGCTGACTTCTCACGCGCCTCAAGCATATCTCCCTCGATACGGGCTAATTCTTCGGTTCCAAAGCGTTCTGAGTTTTTCAGCGTCGCCTTGCGGAAAAAGTGGGCTGGCACATTTCCTAGTTGCGAATTGGTCACATGAAAATAGTAGCCATCCTTTTTATTGTAGTCAATCTTGAGCGTGCTGATACCAGAGTTTTCTCGCTCCTTAGCCTCAATCTCAGCAATCCAGCTAGTCCCTTCTCTGAGAACGCAACGATACTTGTCTAAAGTCTCATCAAATCCAGTTCGGATAATTCCCCCATCTGTAATCACATGAGGAGCTTCAGGAGCAATCGCTGCGCTAATCAAACTCTCCAACTCAGGGATTGCATCCAGTTGTGCGATGAGATAGGCTAGAGTAGGTTGCTCCATCCCTTCTAAAATCGCACGAATCCGTGGCACACTAGACAAGGTAGTCGCCAACTGCAAGAGATCCTTTGGATTGGTTTTGCCAAAAGAAACACGACTAGCCAAGCGCTCAATGTCATAAACACCCTTGAGACTGTCTGTCAAGTCACTACGCTCAAAGAAATGGTCGAGAAAGACCTGCACTACTTCTTGACGTTGGACGATTCGTTCCTTATCAATCAAGGGGCGATGAATCCAAGAACGCAAGAGACGCATCCCCATAGCCGTTTTGGTTTCATCCAAAAGCCAGAAAAGACTGCCTTGTTTCTTACCTGAGCGAGCATTCTCAACCAAATCCAGACTAGCCTTGGTCGCATAATCCATCTGCAAGAAATCCTTAATTTCGTAGCGGATAACAGGTTTGAGGTGGTTCAATTCCCTCATCTGAGTCCGATGAACATACTGGAGCAGCTTACTAGATGCCGTTTGCTCCACCGTTGCCAATCGCAAATCCAATAAATGAAGGTCTTCAAAGCTTTCTTTTTCATAAGAGAGTACCAGATTCATCTGGCGGCTGAGGATTTGTTCTTCTTCCTCAGACAAGTCATAACCCAACACCACTTCTCGAGCCTTGAGGTTACGGATTTCCCCACAAACCAGCGTGAAATCCAAAAGACCTGTCACATAAAAGTCACCCGTCACCAAATCCATATAAGCTAGGCCAAATTGATTGCCTTCGCGGTCTATGGCAACCAAAAAATTATTCTGACTGTCCGGCTTACTGCTATCGACCACTGTCCCTGGCGTAATGACCTGAACAACCTCTCGTTTAACAACCCCAACTGCTTGTTTAGGATCTTCCATCTGCTCTGCGATAGCCACCTTATAACCCTGCTCAATCAAGACATCGATATACTGTTGGGCAGAATGATAGGGAACACCCGCCATAGGGATCGGATTGTCGGCATTCTTGTTGCGACTCGTTAAGGAAATTTCCAGAATCTGCGCAGCATTGACCGCATCCTCATAAAATAATTCATAAAAATCACCCATCCGAAAGAGCAAAAAAGCATCTGGATATTGCTTTTTAATATCCACATACTGTTGCATGCCGGGTGATAGCTTTTCTATCGCCATTTTCTGTCTCTCCTTTTCAAAAATAAGTCTTGAGAGCAACTCCCAAGACCTTACTTATCTTTCATCAAATCTAGCAAACGATCTTCCATGAGTTTGGCAACGTGCTGATCTCGACAAATAACCAATAAGGTATTGGCACCAGCAACTGTTCCTAAAATCCATTCATCCTTGTTTACATCTACAATATTTGCCAAAACAGAGGCTTCTCCCAATTTGGTATGAAGCACCAAGGTAAACTCTGCTCTTGCAACACCTTCTAAATGATGAGACAAAAATTCCACCAAATCAATCTTTTCTGTCTCATTTACTAGTACATAATACACCATATCATTTTTCTTGACCTTGGTCAAGCCGATTTCGCGCAAATCACGAGACAAGGTTGTCTGCGTCACACAAACATTGTGCGCCTCCAACCGATCTTGAATTTCTTTTTGTGTACTTAATTTCTCCTCAGTAATCATTTTTTTTATTAACTGATGACGATCTCTTTTTCTCATAAAATCCTCTTGCGTGCATATTTATAACTATATTTATAACCATATTATACCAAAAAAACAGGAGATTTCAAAAATTTTTTCTTCTTTCTTTAAAATTGTGATAAAATAGTAGAAAAGTCCAAAAAGGAGCTCTTAATGAATACAAAAGAATTGATTGCTAGCGAATTGGCTAGCATCATTGATAGCCTGGACCAAGAGGCTATTTTAAAGTTACTGGAAACCCCTAAAAACTCAGAAATGGGTGACATCGCTTTCCCTGCTTTTTCTCTTGCCAAAGTCGAACGTAAAGCACCACAAATGATTGCGGCTGAACTGGCTGAAAAAATGAACAGCCAAGCCTTTGAAAAAGTTGTCGCAACAGGACCTTACGTTAACTTTTTCCTTGATAAATCTGCCATTTCTGCTCAAGTATTGCAAGCTGTTACCACTGAAAAAGAACACTATGCTGACCAAAATATTGGCAAACAAGAAAATGTTGTTATCGACATGTCTAGTCCGAATATCGCTAAACCATTTTCTATTGGCCACCTGCGTTCAACTGTTATCGGAGATAGCTTGTCACATATTTTCCAAAAAATCGGTTATCAAACGGTCAAGGTCAACCATTTGGGAGACTGGGGTAAACAATTTGGGATGTTGATTGTTGCCTACAAAAAATGGGGCGACGAAGAAGCTGTAAAAGCTCATCCAATCGATGAACTCCTTAAACTCTATGTCCGCATCAACGCTGAAGCTGAAAATGACCCTAGCTTGGATGAAGAAGCGCGCGAATGGTTCCGTAAACTTGAAAATGGAGATGAGGAAGCTCTCGCTCTTTGGCAATGGTTCCGCGATGAAAGTTTAGTGGAATTTAACCGCCTTTACAATGAATTGAAGGTTGAATTTGACAGCTATAACGGAGAAGCCTTCTACAATGATAAGATGGATGCAGTTGTAGACATTCTTTCTGAAAAAGGACTACTTCTTGAATCAGAAGGTGCCCAAGTTGTGAATCTTGAGAAATATGGAATTGAACATCCAGCCCTCATCAAGAAGTCTGATGGTGCAACTCTCTATATCACACGTGACTTGGCTGCAGCCCTCTACCGTAAAAACGAATACCAATTTGCTAAATCTATCTATGTCGTTGGTCAAGAACAATCTGCCCACTTTAAACAGCTCAAAGCTGTCTTGCAAGAGATGGGCTACGATTGGAGTGACGACATTACCCACGTTCCTTTTGGTCTGGTTACAAAAGAAGGGAAGAAGCTCTCTACTCGTAAAGGGAATGTCATCTTGCTAGAGCCTACTGTTGCAGAGGCTGTTAGCCGTGCCAAGGTCCAAATCGAGGCTAAAAATCCTGAACTAGAAAACAAAGACCAAGTAGCACATGCTGTTGGGGTTGGAGCCATTAAATTCTATGACCTCAAAACCGACCGTACAAATGGATACGACTTCGACCTAGAAGCTATGGTATCCTTCGAGGGTGAAACTGGACCTTACGTTCAATATGCCTACGCTCGTATCCAATCTATCTTACGCAAAGCCGATTTCAAACCAGAAACAGCTGGCAACTATAGCTTGAATGATACTGAAAGCTGGGAAATCATTAAACTCATTCAAGACTTCCCACGTATTATCAACCGTGCGGCAGATAACTTTGAACCTTCTATCATTGCTAAATTTGCAATTAGCCTGGCTCAATCCTTTAACAAATACTATGCACATACACGTATCTTGGATGAAAGCCCAGAACGCGACAGCCGTCTAGCCCTCAGCTACGCAACCGCAGTCGTTCTCAAAGAAGCCCTTCGCTTGCTTGGAGTAGAAGCGCCAGAGAAGATGTAAATCGCCAAAGTTACTTGATTGCAAAGCAATCTAAGTAACTAACGCCAAATCCTATTCGGACTTTGGCTAGGTGCTTCACTAGTTTTAGGACATAAATATGATCGATTTATGTCCTAAAACGTCGTAATCTTAAAGTTATTGGAACTAAAGTTCCTAATTGTTAGACGCTAGCCGCTTATATGCGAACTAGCTAACTGCTTCACTAGTCATGACCCCTAAATATAATCGATTTAGAGGCCATGACGTCGTAACCAGAGACACTTGCCTAAACGCTTCACTAATTCACCTAACCAAATAATAGACTTCCTGCAAAACTAGAATCCTAGTTCATGATTGATAATGCCAGCAATCAAATTCATTCGTAATCCGAAGCGTTTACGATGATTTCGATAGGTTGTTGAAAACATTTTAAACGTTTTTACTTTGGCAAAAATATTCTCAACCTTGCTTCTCTCCTTAGATAGCGCATGGTTACAGGCTTTATCTTCAGCTGTTAGCGGCTTGAGTTTGCTGGATTTACGTGGAGTTTGTGCTTGAGGATATATCTTCATGGGCCCTTGATAACCACTGTCAGCCAAGATTTTACCAGCTTGTCCGATATTTCTGCG
>ERZ1023492.169-NODE-169-length-13845-cov-7.257288_pt1 | contig 13845 bp, 14 predicted proteins | sample MGYA00380541_ERZ1023492 | MGnify/ENA primary metagenome ERZ1023492 (study PRJEB33173, sample SAMEA4830351) | metagenome | study: EMG produced TPA metagenomics assembly of the PRJEB25223 data set...
TACTAATATTGGTGAATCACATATGCAAGATTTAGGTTCTCGTGAAGGCATTGCTCAAGCTAAGTCAGAAATTACAATTGGCTTAAAACCAAATGGTACATTTATCTATGATGGTGATGAACCATTATTAAAGCCACATGTCGAACAAATAAAACAAGCTAAGTGTATTAGCATTGGTTTAGAACAAGGCAATTCATTAGTTTGTAGTGTAAATGAAGATGTTGATACAGAAGGTATTGCCTTTACAATTAATCATCAGCAACAATATGAATTACCTATATTAGGTATTCATAATATGAAAAACGCTGCTATAGCCATTGCAGTAGGACAAGAATTGGGACTATCATATGAAACCATTCAACACAATATTAAACGTGTTAAATTAACGGGCATGAGAATGGAACGTCATGAAACTGAGCGACAAGTTACTGTAATTAATGATGCATATAATGCAAGTCCGACAAGTATGAAAGCAGCTATAGATACACTTAGCAACATGAATGGTCGTAAAATTATTGTGCTTGGTGATGTTCTTGAATTAGGTGACAATAGTCAAAGTATGCATGAAGAGGTTGGAACCTATTTACAGAATAAACATATCGATCAATTAATAACATTTGGTAGTGAAGCAGCATTTATTTACAATACAGGTAAGCAATATGTTGATGAAGCACATCATTTTAAAGATAAAGATAAGCTTATATCTCATATGACACATGTCGTTCAACCAGAGGATAAAGTATTAATCAAAGGTTCAAGGGGTATGAAATTAGAAGAAGTAGTAGATGCATTAATTAAATAAGACTAAAGCCATTGTAGTAAGACTCATGTTAATTTCTCAAATATTTGGGAATAACATAGTAGTCTTACTATTTTTATTTAAAAAATAAAATATATTTATGAAACGCTTCCATTTAATATAAAACACCAGTTTAAAAGGAAAAATTTCATAATTATAGGGCATGATTCATCACAATATGCCAACTGCTTTATTGCTATAATAAATGTTAGGTGGTACTATTAAGAAGTTGATAAAACATAAATGAACATATATGCAAAAAAGTATATTGAGAAATAAACATGTAAAAGGAGAATTATTTTGCAAAATTTTAAAGAACTAGGGATTTCGGATAAAACGGTTCAAACACTTGAATCTATGGGGTTTAAAGAGCCAACTCCTATCCAAAAAGATAGTATCCCTTATGCGTTAGAAGGACATGACATCCTTGGACAAGCCCAAACAGGTACTGGTAAAACGGGTGCGTTTGGTATACCTTTAATTGAAAAGGTTGTTGGAGAACAAGGTGTTCAATCGTTAATTCTAGCGCCTACTAGAGAATTAGCTATGCAAGTTGCAGAGCAATTAAAAGTATTTAGTAAAGGTCAAAACGTACAAGTTGTTACGGTATTTGGTGGTATGCCTATCGAGCGCCAAATTAAAGCCTTGAAAAAAGGACCACAAATTGTTGTAGGTACACCAGGACGTGTAATTGACCATTTAAATAGACGCACATTAAAAACTAATGACATTCATACACTTATCTTAGACGAAGCGGATGAAATGATGAACATGGGATTCATCGATGATATGAGATTTATCATGGATAAAATTCCAGCTGAACAACGTCAAACAATGCTTTTCTCAGCTACTATGCCAAAAGCTATTCAAACATTAGTACAACAATTCATGAAAACACCAAAAATTATTAAAACAATGAATAATGAAATGTCCGATCCACAAATCGACGAATACTATACAATTGTTAAAGAATTAGAGAAGTTCGACACATTCACTAATTTCTTAGACGTACATCAACCAGAACTTGCAATTGTGTTTGGTCGTACAAAACGTCGTGTAGACGAATTAACAAGCGCGTTACTTTCTAAAGGATATAAAGCTGAAGGGTTACATGGTGACATCACGCAAGCTAAACGTTTAGAAGTATTGAAAAAATTCAAAAATGATCAAATTGACATTCTTGTAGCAACAGATGTAGCAGCACGTGGTTTAGATATCTCAGGCGTTAGTCATGTTTATAACTTTGACATTCCTCAAGATACTGAAAGTTATACACACAGAATTGGACGTACTGGTCGTGCTGGTAAAGAAGGTATCGCAGTTACTTTTGTAAATCCAATTGAAATGGATTACATTCGACAAATCGAAGATGCTAACAATAGAAGAATGACAGCTTTAAGACCGCCTCATCGTAAAGAAGTATTGAAAGCAAGAGAAGACGATATTAAAGAAAAAGTTCAAAACTGGATGTCTAAAGACAATGAACCTCGTTTACAAAGAATTTCAACTGAACTACTTGAAGAATACAATGATGTTGAGTTAGTTGCATCATTATTACAAGAGTTAGTAGAAGCAAATGATGAAGTTGAAGTTCAATTAACTTTTGAAAAACCACTTTCACGTAAAGGTCGCAATTCAAAAGGCAACAATAACTCTAGAAGAGGCAACAATAAACGCGGTGGCGGTAAGTTTGATAATAAAAACAGACGTTCATCAAAAGGTTTTGCTTCTAAGAAAAATGGTAACAAGAAATTTGACCGCAAAGATAAATCATCTCAAGGTTCAAACAAAACAATGAAAGGTCGCACATTTGCTGACCATCAAAAATAATTAATTTATCAATACTCAATATATATTTGTATTAAAAATAGAGCATGCATTTAGATTAAACTAAATGTATGCTTTTTTATTTTGTTTGTACAATGTACTAAAGTAAATTTGATTTAAAGTACGTTAATAAGTAATGAGGAGCATTTAGAAGGGAAATTGTCTATGATATAATGTGACTAAAATGAAAAGGAGCTTATTAATGGATAATACATTTCATAAAAGTCCAAAAAATGCTTTGATATACTATTTTATAACCTCAGGACTTAACTTGATTTTTGAAATTATTATTTTTACTATTCTATTTTATTTATGGAATCAATTTAATTGGTGGCACTTCATCATTTACATATATTTCCTTTTATGGGGGATAAGTTTCATTAGATTCTTTTATGTTCCTTTAATCAATTATTACTTTTTATATTATCGAATTCATCATAATATTTTAGAGATTAAATCTACTTTTTTCTTTAAACGTCAAGATATCACTAAAGTAGAAAGACTTCAATTCTTACAAATTAGTACTAATCCGCTAGCTAAAATATTTAAAATTAATGAAGTTTCATTTATTTCTGCAGGACATTCTATTGAACTACCTTTTGTATCTGAAAAAGAAGCAGAATATATAGAAGAACAAATTTTTAGTCAGTTGAGGGGAGCTGAATATGATGTTTAGCCCACAAAAATTACATCCGATTTCTTATATATCAGGCTTAATTGAAGCTTTTAAACAAAATATTATTGTAATTATTATATTTTTAGTTTTTAACTTTAAAGACTTTGATTTCACCAATATTCGTGAATATATTGTACCTGCAGTGTTGTCAATATTTTTCTTAATATCATTTATTGGACAAATATTGAAAGTTTATCAGACGAGATATTGGATTGAAAATAATCATTTTATATTAACAACAGGTATTTTTAACAAAGAACGTAAAGAATTAGATATCAGTCGTATTCAATCTGTAGATACATCACAAAGTATGATTAACCAAATCGTAGGTGGTGTTCAATTACAAATCAAAACACCAAGTGATGGGATAGAATTATCAACCATATCCAAATCACAAAGTATTGAATTAGAACAAACAATCAAAGATATCCAGGTACAATTGGCAGATCCCGAAATTGAAATAGATGCCAATAGTATTAATAATACTGATGAAAATAATGAATTACATAATAATGAATCGTTTGATAAGTCATCAAAAAAGCGTCGAGTATTTAAATTGTCAATCAAAGATTTAATTTTAATGTCATTAACAAGTGGCGCTATAGGAATTGCCATAGCAGCTATTTCACCTATTATAGGCAGTGTGTCTAATATTATTCCGTGGAAGAGTATTACTGAAGAAATAACTCATTTGGCTAATGCTATCGCATTAATTGTAAGTATCATCATTGGAGTGATATTAGTAGCGAGTTATATCATAGGTGCACTTATCAATTTCATTAGATATTTTGGATATACATTATCTCAAGAGAATCATCAGTTAAAAATACAATATGGTTTGTTTACTAAAAAGAATATAACAGTACCATCAGATCGTATTCAAGCAGTTGTCGAACATCAATCATATATAAGGAAATTATTCGGTTATACAGCTATACATGTATTGATTACGAGTGATTTTGAAGAGAAGATGGAAGATGATTCGTCTATAGGTGGAAACATTATGATTATTCCTTTCATTAAACGTAAAGAGGCATATGGAATAATTAAGGCATTAATTCCAGAAATGGATTTCAAACCTGCACATAAAGGTATGTCTTGGAGAGGTTTCCATAGACACTTTTTAATACCTTCACTGATATTGATTTTAATTGGTAGCATAGGGTTTTACTATTGGTCAGCTTGGTCTTTTTTAATAATAGGTGTAATTATTTTAGCATTAATTATTAAGGCATTACTTTATATTCGTTTATCTGGATTTCAACTTGAAAATGACGAACTGACTATACAGAAAGTGAATTTGTTTAGTATTAAAAGATATTATTTAAAATACGATAAAATTATAGGGATGGAAATCAAAGCTCATCCGTTTTTAATAAGAAATCATTTAGGTAATTTCAATTTTTTAATTTCTAAAGGTGCTACAAATCAATCTATTGGATTAAAATTCTTAGATGAAAATTCAATAGAAAACCTTAAAAAATGGTATGTCGGAGGCGATCAACGTGTCGAATTATAATTATATGGATGATAATGCTAAGAAATCTATGATTTTGGCTAATTCAATATGGTTGATCATACTTTTACTTGTTTTGATATGCATTCTAGTTTTAAATTGGAAGTTTTTGCATTTGACAGATAGCAGGTCAATCGCAATTGGAGGTTTAACACTTTTACTTGTTTGCAGTATTACAATGTTGCTTGTCATACCTACACTTAGATATAAGAATTTTAAATATAAAATAAAGAATAATGAGATACATGTAAGAAAAGGAATCATCTTTATTAATACTAATATTATACCGTTTTTTAGAATTCAAAATATTGATATAAGCGAAGGATTTATTATGAGAAAATATCGATTAGCTACAATTACTTTATCAACAGCAGGTGGTAACTCTGAATTATTACTCATAAACAAAGATAAAGCTGAAGAAATCAAACATTTAATTAAAGAAAGACGAAATAGTGAAAATCTGAAACAAAATGATGTAAAATTGTAAGAATAGAATGATAAAAGATAACGAGGCGTCCTATGATATATGGTATTGGATTAGATTTAATAGAAATTGAGAGAATTGAAAAAGTTTATTATAAGCAAAAACAGAAGTTTGTTGAACGTATTTTATCTAAAGAAGAACAACTCAAATTTAATGGTTTTTCACAACAAAAAAGAAAGATTGAGTATCTTGCAGGGAGATTTGCTACTAAAGAAGCGTTTAGTAAAGCCCTAGGAACTGGTTTAGGGAAAACAATTGCATTTCATGATATCAACTGCTATAACGATCATCTTGGGAAACCATGTATCGACTATAGTGGTTTTCGGGTTCATGTGAGTATTACCCATACTGAAAATTACGCGATGAGTCAAGTTCTTTTAGAAATACAAGATGATAATGATGATATGTAGGCTAACTTATTTGTATTCGCTTTGTTAGGTTTTAAAGGAGGTAATGACATTATGTCAGAAAAATTTTACAGATCGACGTATTTAAATATAGATTTGAATGCAATCTTATCTAATTATCAAACCTTTGATAAATTGCATGCTAATAAGACTGTTATATCAGTCATTAAAGCTAATGGTTATAGTTTAGGTAGTGTAAGAATTGCACAACACTTAATGGAGAATGGTGCTTCATTTTTTGCTGTTGCAACATTAGATGAAGCAATAGAACTACGTATGCACGGTATTAAAGCTAAAATTTTAATTTTAGGAGTAATTCCACCTAAAGATATTAATAAAGCTATACAACACCGTGTCGCATTGACAGTCCCTTCAAAATCATGGTTAAAAGAAGCAATTAAGAATATATCAGATGAAAATGAAAAAGCGCTTTGGTTACATTTAAAACTTGATACGGGTATGGGTAGACTAGGTATGAAGGATGTTGAAGAATACAAAGAGGTTATAGATATTATTAGCAAATATGATCAACTTGTATTTGAAGGTGTATATACTCATTTTGCATGTGCTGACGAACCTGGAGATTCGATGGCTACACAATATCAAAAATTCAAAGAACTTGTAGAACAAGTTGAAAAACCAACTTATATACACACTCAAAATTCAGCAGGCGCTCTATTAATGGATGGTCAGTTCTGCAATGCGATTCGTTTAGGTATATCTCTTTACGGATATTACCCTTCAGAATATGTTAAAGACAATGTTAAAGTACATTTGAAACCAAGCGCACAGTTAGTAAGTGAAATTGTACAAACTAAAACATTAAATGTTGGAGACTCTGTAAGTTATGGTAGCACTTTTACTGCAACGGAGCCAACGAGAATAGCAGTATTACCAATTGGTTATGCAGACGGTTATTTACGTTCAATGCAAGGATCAAATGTAAACGTGAATGGTCATCAATGCGAAGTAATAGGAAGAGTATGTATGGATCAAACGATGGTCAAAATTCCTGATACAGTAAAAGTCGGAGATAAAGTAATCCTATTAGATAACCATGTGGACACAGACCAATCAGTTGAAGCATTAGCTAATCAGCAAGATACAATAAATTATGAAGTTCTATGTAATTTATCAAGACGATTACCTCGCATTTATCATATAGAAGATGATACAGAGATAACTAATGAATTATTAAAATAAGTATAGTCACTGTTTTCAAAATTTGTTATTATTAAGTTAAATTAAGAAATCTTAATAATGCAACTTTTGGAATCAGATGGAGGTTCTTTGTATGTTATCTTTTAATCAAAATAGAAGTTACAGTTTAGAGCAATCTTTAAAAGAAGGTTATGCACAAATGGCTGATTTAAATCTCTCCCTAGCAACCGAAGCTTTTCCTATTGAGTGTGAAGCGTGCGATTGCAATGAAACATATTTAACTTCTAACGCTAAGAATGAATGATTAGAAGAGGAGATGTTTATCTAGCAGATTTATCGCCTGTTCAAGGGTCAGAACAAGGGGGAGTAAGACCCGTCGTCATTATCCAAAATGACACAGGCAATAAATATAGTCCTACTGTTATTGTTGCTGCAATTACTGGAAGGATTAATAAAGCTAAGATACCTACACATGTTGAAATTGAAAAGAAAAAGTACAAACTTGATAAGGACTCAGTTATTTTACTAGAACAAATTCGTACTTTAGATAAAAATCGTTTAAAAGAAAAACTCACATATTTGTCTGATAACAAAATGAAAGAAGTAGATTACGCCCTAGACATCAGTCTAGGTTTACATAATTTCAATCATTCTAAGACATAATTAATTGTATGTATTATTCCAATACAAATAAAATAATGAAATAAAAGACAATAACTTTATAATAATTACAACTGCTTAAATGTATAAAAAGAGATTTATTTATCACGTTGAGCCTTGAATTTTTAACATATTATGAGCAATGATAGTTATTTCGAAGTATTATTTATTATAAAAGGATGTCTTAAGTTTTACGGCTTTAGGTATTCCATCCCTAAAGTCTTTTTTAGATGTATAGAAGTTTTAGTTTTTTTTACTAATTATAAAAAAGATATATTGATTGAACGTTAGAAATTGAGCGTTGAAGTTGTATTGAGGAGGCAAAATCGTGGAAGAATTTAAAAAAGATTATAAAAAATTGATTGATGAAAGTTTAAGCACGAATAATAAAACTCAATTAATAAAAAAGTGTGAAGAATTTACTAATGAAGTTATAAAAAAGGATATTTTGCCAGAAGATATTGTTGAAATACATAAAAATTATATATCTTCATTAGACGTTACTGATCACGAAGCGCTTGGTACTTTAGATGTACTACAAGAAGTTGTAAAAGGCTTTGGTTATAGTTATAGAGATTACCAAAAATTAGTGAATAAACTACAATACCACGATAAAGAAATAGATTTAGCTTCTAGACTTCAACAAACTATGTTGAAAACAGATATCCCTCAATTCGATAGTATTCAAATTGGTGTGATATCAGTTGCAGCTCAAAAGGTAAGTGGTGATTATTTTAACTTAATTGACCACAATGACGGTACTATGAGTTTTGCAGTTGCAGATGTCATTGGAAAAGGAATACCAGCTGCGCTAGCAATGAGCATGATAAAATTCGGAATGGACTCATATGGACATTCTCAGTTACCAAGTGAAGGGTTAAAGAGGCTCAATCGAGTTGTAGAAAAAAACGTCAATCAGAATATGTTTGTTACGATGTTCTATGGTTTGTATGAAGAGATGAACCATTTATTATATTGTAGTTCAGCTGGACATGAACCAGGCTATGTATATAGAGCAGAAACTGAAGAGTTTCAAGAAATTGAAGTAAGAGGCCGTGTTTTAGGTGTTAATCAACAAACAAGATATAGTCAGCAGGAAATTCCAATCTATATTGATGATTTGGTGATTATTTTTACTGATGGCGTTACAGAAGCAAGAAATAAAGAAGGCGAATTTATTAAGAAAGATACCTTATTAAATTTAATCAAGAAATATAAACATATGCACCCTCAAGATATTGTGCAAATAATTTATGAAGCAATATTAAAAGTACAAAATCCTAATAAAAAAGATGATATGACTATTTTAATTATTAAAAGAGTAAATTAAATTTTATTTTATGATTAAGTAACGTTAACTTTGGGTATAATTATTCTTGAATATTAAACTAGTAGATTTGAAATACAATTAGGAGTGTAACCAAATGAATCTTAATATAGAAACTGTCACACATGATACATATTATGAAGTTAAAGTTGGCGGAGAATTAGATGTTTATACAGTACCTGAATTAGAAGAAGTGTTAGTACCCATGAGACAGGAAGGTACACACGATATTCATGTTAATTTAGCGAATGTTAGTTATATGGACTCAACAGGCTTGGGACTATTTGTAGGTACTCTTAAAGCATTAAATCAAAACGGTAAAGATTTATATATCTTAGGTGTTTCTGACCGTATTGGTAGATTATTTGATATTACCGGATTAAAAGATTTAATGCATGTTAATGAAGGAACGGAGGTAGAGTAACATGCAATCAAAACAAGACTATATTGAAATGCGGTTACCAGCTTCTGCCGAATATGTAAGTCTAATTAGATTAACACTATCTGGAGTGTTTACTAGAGCAGGTGCTTCATACGATGATATAGAAGATTCAAAAATTGCAGTAAGTGAAGCAGTTACGAATGCAGTTAAACATGCATACAAACATAATCCTGAAACAGGCATGATAAATTTGTGTTTTGAAGTTTTTGAAGATAAAATTAAAATTGTGATTTCAGATCAAGGTGAAAGCTTTGATTATGAGACAACTAAATCTAATTTAGGACCTTATAATGATAACGAAAATATAGATTTCTTACGTGAGGGTGGATTAGGGTTATTCTTAATCGAGTCACTAATGGATGAAGTAACTGTTTATAAAGAGTCTGGTGTTACAATAAGCATGATTAAGTATATAAAAAAAGAGCAGGTGCGAAATAATGACGAAAGAGTCGAAATCAGTTAATGATGTATCACCTGAACAGATTAACCAATGGATTAAAGAACACCAAGAAGACCAAAATAGCGGGGCTCAAGATAAGTTAGTAAGGCATTATCGTAAACTAATCGAATCTTTAGCTTATAAATATTCTAAAGGTCAATCACATCATGAAGATTTAGTTCAAGTGGGAATGGTTGGTTTAATAGGTGCTATAAATAGATTTGATTTGTCATTTGATCGAAAATTTGAAGCATTCCTAGTGCCAACTGTAATTGGTGAAATAAAAAGGTATTTAAGAGATAAAACATGGAGTGTTCATGTACCTAGACGTATAAAAGAAATAGGTCCACGCATAAAGAAGGTAAGCGATGAACTTACTAACGAATTAGAACGTTCACCTTCAATAAGTGAAATTGCTGCTCGTTTGGAAGTTACAGATGAAGAAGTCCTTGAAGCAATGGAAATGGGCCAAAGTTATAATGCATTAAGTGTAGATCATTCAATAGAAGCGGATAAAGACGGTTCTACGGTTACGTTACTAGATATTATGGGTCAACAAGATGATAACTATGATCTTACAGAAAAGCGCATGATACTAGAAAGAATTTTACCTATTTTATCTGATAGAGAAAAAGAAATCATTCAGTGCACATTCATCGAAGGATTAAGTCAGAAAGAAACTGGTGAACGAATAGGTCTAAGTCAAATGCATGTGTCTAGATTACAGCGAACTGCTATTAAAAAGTTGCAAGAAGCAGCTAAACAATAATTATTTAAAAGTAATTAATAATAATATTTATAAGATTATTATTACTTTAGTTAGATACTACATAGTTAAGTGTAGTACTGCTGAAGTAATAGTAATCTTATTTTTTAATTTTTATACTCAGGGAAACAAAAAATAAGAGTATCAGTATTTATAATTACAGTTAGCAACTATGTTAAAATAAAAAGATAAATTAAAGAAAAAGTGTGGTAGAACTATGGACAATCATTTAATAAAATCAATTATCGAAAAATATAATTTTACAGAAAAGCAAATTACTTCTGTATTGAAACTATTAGAAGATAAAAATACAGTTCCATTCATTGCCAGATATCGTAAAGAACAAACTGGTGGTTTAGATGAAGTAGAAATTAAACAAATATCTGATGAATATCAATATATGGTTAACTTACAAAAAAGAAAAGAAGAAGTGATTCATAGTATTGAGCAACAAGGTATGCTAACTAACGAATTACAAAACGATATTCTTAAACAAACTAAATTACAACGTGTTGAAGATTTATATAGACCGTATAAACAAAAGAAAAAAACACGTGCAACTGAAGCAAAAAGAAAAGGTTTAGAACCTTTAGCTCAATGGATATTACAATCTCAACTTGACGAAAATGTTCAAACAAAAGCACAAACATATCTTAACGAAGAAGTGAAAAACGTTGAAGAAGCCATTCAAGGTGCACAAGACATCATTGCAGAACAAATTTCTGATAACCCTAAATATCGTTCAAGAATATTAAAAAATGTTTACCATCAAGGACAAATTGTAACTACTAAAAAGAAAAAAGCTGAAGATGAAAAAGAAATATTCTCCATGTATTATGATTATGCAGAACCGATTAAAAAGATAGCTAATCATAGAGTTTTAGCGATTAATAGAGGAGAAAAAGAAAAAATATTATCTGTAAAAATAGAATTTGATACAGAACTAGTAGAAAAAGACATAGAAAAACAAGAAATAAAAAGAGAAACTGAAGCGGCAGCCATTGTAAGAGACGCAATTAAAGATAGCCTTAAAAGATTAATAATGCCATCTATTGAACGTGAAATCAGAGGGGACTTAACAGAAAAAGCTGAAAATCATGCTATAGATGTTTTTAGTGAGAATTTGAGACATTTACTTTTACAACCGCCAATGAAAGGAAAGCAAATACTTGGCTTAGATCCAGCTTTTAGAACAGGATGTAAACTAGCAGTTATTAATCCATATGGCACATTCGTGGCTAAGAATGTGATTTATCCGCATCCCCCAGTAAATAAAACAGAAAAAGCTGAAAAAATTGTAGTAAAAATGATTAATGATTATGATGTTCAATTAATTGCAATTGGTAATGGGACAGCTAGTAGAGAAACAGAACAATTTATTGCTAATGTTATTAATAAATTTAATCTTAAAGTTCAATTCATTATAGTAAATGAAGCAGGCGCTTCAGTATATTCAGCATCAGAAATTGCACGTGCAGAATTTCCTGATTTCCAAGTCGAAGAAAGAAGTGCTGTTTCAATTGGTAGAAGGGTACAAGATCCTTTAAGTGAATTAGTTAAAATAGATCCAAAATCAATAGGTGTAGGTCAATATCAACATGATGTGAATCAAAAAGAATTAGAGAAGGCATTAACATTTGTTGTTGAAACAGCGGTAAACCAAGTCGGCGTGGATGTTAATACAGCTTCTCGTTCACTACTACAATATGTATCAGGACTTTCATCACAGATTGCCCAAAATCTAATAGATTATAGAGAAGAAAATGGTGCTATTAAACATCATAAAGATATTGCTAAAGTTAAACGTTTAGGTGCCAAAACATTCGAACAAAGTATTGGTTTCATGAGAATTGTAGATGGCACAGAACCGTTAGATAATACATCTATTCACCCAGAAAGTTATGATGTAACATATCAATTACTTAACCAGTTAAATCTTAAAGTTGAAGATTTGGGTAGTGAAACGTTAAAAAATACATTAGACTCCATTGATATTCATGAAATTGCTAACCAATTAAATATAGGAATACCAACATTAGAAGATATTATTAAATCTTTAAAAGCACCAAATAGGGATCCTCGTGATGAATTTGAAACTCCAATTTTAAAATCAGATGTTTTATCAATTGAGGATTTATCAGAAGGAATGAAACTTAGTGGTACTGTAAGAAATGTAGTGGATTTTGGTGCGTTTGTTGATATTGGTGTCAAACAAGATGGACTTGTCCATGTATCAAAACTATCTAAAAAATTTGTTGAGAACCCAATGGACATTGTAAGCGTAGGAGATATTGTCGATGTTTGGATAATTAGCATAGATAAGCAAAAAGATAAAGTATCATTGACAATGATAAATCCATATGAATAATCAGGAATTACAAAGTTTAGTATGTGATATTTCCTTAAAGTATTTTAAAATTCCCTTTAAACATAATGCCTATTTTAATAGTCGCTTAAGAACCACAGGTGGTAGATATTTACTAAAATCACATGATATAGAAATTAATCCCAAGCAATATGAGCATTATGGTAAAGAAGCTATTATTGATATTGTAAAACATGAACTTTGCCATTATCATTTGCATATTTTAGGTAAAGGTTATAAACATAAAGATCGAGATTTTAAAAACTTAAGTACTAAAGTCGGAGCACCAAGATTTTGCACACCAACGCAATCATATGAGGAACGTGCTAATTATGAATATATGTGTACTGAATGTAAGACTAAGTATGTAAGAATAAAAAGAGTGAATGTAAGTATCATGAGATGTGGCAAATGTGGCGGAAAATTAAAGTTAATTAGAAAAAAGTTGAAGTAAGTCATAGTCTGTTAAAAAGAAATTGGATATGAATTAGAATGAGGGCACTAATAAGAAAAATTATTTAGTGTCCTCTATTTATATCAAAAATAAGTATTGACATAACTTTTACGATGATTTATTATAAATAACGTTGCATTAATAAATGAGCGAACATTACAAGATAATTAATTTTGTTAATTTCATGTTAAAAAGTTATTGACATTACTTAATAAATGATTTACAATTTATTATGCTATTGAGAAATCGATATACTTTTGAATGCGTTTTGCCAGCGGTCGTGGCGGAATGGCAGACGCGCTAGGTTGAGGGCCTAGTGGGAGAAATCCCGTGGAGGTTCAAGTCCTCTCGGCCGCACCAAAATAACTTTTCAAATTATATATGCGGGTGTAGTTTAATGGCAAAACCTCAGCCTTCCAAGCTGATGTTGTGGGTTCGATTCCCATCACCCGCTCCAAGATTTAATTAAATGAACATTGAAAACTGAATGACAATATGTCAACGTTAATTCCAATAATGTAA
>ERZ1023492.179-NODE-179-length-11810-cov-3.466355_pt1 | contig 11810 bp, 13 predicted proteins | sample MGYA00380541_ERZ1023492 | MGnify/ENA primary metagenome ERZ1023492 (study PRJEB33173, sample SAMEA4830351) | metagenome | study: EMG produced TPA metagenomics assembly of the PRJEB25223 data set...
GGTAACCCACGGCCAGGTAGACGGCCTGGGCCGGCCACTCGGTGAACTTGCCGGTGCCGGTGACGGAGCCGTCACCGTTGAGGGCGGTGCGCTCGGTCTTTACTGCCGTTACCTTGCCGTTCTCACCGATGAACTCGACAGGCTGCTCGAAGAGGTGGATCTGCAGGGTGTGCGGAGCTTCCTTGGGCTCACGGATGGCGTAGCCCTCCAAGGTCTGGCAGACCAGGTCGCAGGACTTGGCCTCTTCGCGGGCCTTGAGGGAGGCCTCGTCGTAGTCGATGTCCTCCGGGTCCACCACCACGTTGATGGTGGGGGAGTGGTCGAGCTCCTTGAGCTCCAGCGGGGTGAACTTAGCCTGTGCCGGACCGCGGCGGCCGAAGACGCGCACGGTGGTGGCCTGATTCTTGGCCAGGGACTCGTAGACGTTATCGGGGATCTCGGTGGCTTCCTTAAGCTCATCGCCGGTCTTGGCCAGGATGCGGGCCACGTCGAGGCCCACGTTGCCCACGCCGATCACGGCGACGTCGGTGGCGGACAAGTCCCAGGAGCGCTCGAAGCGCGGGTTTCCGTCGTAGAAACCGACGAACTCGCCGGCGCCGTGGACGCCCTCGAGATCGGAGCCCGGGATCTGCATGCCCCGGTCACCAACGGCGCCGGTGGCGAAGACGACGGCGTCGTAGTCTTCCTCAAGCTCGGAGACGGTGACATCGCGGCCCACAGTGATATTGGACAGAAGACGGATCTGTTCGGTGTCGAGCACTCGGTGCAGGGAGTTAATGATTCCCTTAATGCGCGGGTGGTCCGGAGCCACGCCGTAGCGGATGAGCCCGAAGGGGGCTGGCATCTGCTCGATGAGATCGATCTGAACGTTGCCGCCGGTCTTCTTCACCAGGATGTCGGAGGCGTAGATGCCGGCTGGGCCGGCGCCGATGACGGCTACTTTCAGGGGCTGCTGGGTCATGATGGCCTTTCGGAATGTTGTAGTAACTAACGAAAGCTTAGGTCTAAACAAGCGTGGGTTTCATTGAACCGGCTTGTCTGCTGTAGGGCAACTGGGCCTAATTACATTCGGAGAACATTGTGGCATAAACCCAGCGTGCTTTGCATATTCGGGAGAAAATAAAAAAGACTGCTTTGTCTGTTTTAGCTAGACCGGTAGGTTTTCAGTATCCGACGAAAGGCAGCAGATTATGACCACCGCCACACAGCGAAAGCCACGCGCGAAGAAACCGGAAGGCCAGTGGAAGATTGACGGCACCGCGCCGCTTAACGCTGACGAGGAGATCAAGCAGGCCGACGATGCCTTGGCCGTGCGCCAGCGCGTCATTGATATCTACTCAAAGCAGGGATTCTCCTCTATTCCCGCGGAGGACCTTGCCCCGCGCTTTAAGTGGTTGGGCCTGTACACCCAGCGCAACCAGAACCTGGGCGGTGAGATGACGTCCAAGCTCACCAACGCCGAGCTGCAGGATGAGTACTTCATGATGCGCGTGCGCTTCGACGGTGGACGCGCGGATCCTGCCAAGCTGCGCGCGGTGGGAGAGATTTCCCGCGATTATGCCCGTTCCACCGCGGACTTTACAGACCGGCAGAACATCCAGTTGCATTGGATTGAGATCGAAAACGTTCCCACCATCTGGGAGAAGCTACGCTCCGTCGGCTTGGATACTCTGTTGGGCTGCGGCGACGTGCCCCGCGTCATCCTCGGCTCACCGGTAGCGGGCGTGGCGGCCGACGAAATCATCGATGCCACCCCGGCCATCGAGGAGATCAAGAACAACTACCTCCCGCGCGCGGAGTTCCACAACCTTCCGCGCAAGTTTAAGACCGCCATTTCCGGCAACTCCCGGCAGGATGTCACGCACGAAATCCAGGACATCGCTTTTGTTGGCACCGATCACCCTGAGTACGGGCCCGGATTCGATTGCTTCGTGGGCGGGGGCCTGTCCACCAACCCGATGCTTTCGCAATCCCTCGGCGCATGGATTCCGCTTGAGCGCGTCCCGGAGGTATGGGCCGGTGTCGCGCGCATCTTCCGCGACTATGGCTTCCGCCGCAACCGCAACCGCGCGCGCCTGAAGTTCCTGGTGGCGCAGTGGGGGATCGAGAAGTTCCGCAGGGTACTGGAGGAGGAGTATCTGGACGCGCCGCTTCTCGACGGCCTCCCGCTCCCCATCGCCCCCGGCAACCGCGACCACCTCGGCGTGCACCGCCAGCAGGACGGAAAGTTCTACGTGGGCGTCAAGCCCACCGTCGGGCATGCCACTGGCGAGCAACTCATTGCCATCGCTGACGTGGCTGAGAAGTTCGGCATCAGCCGCATCCGCACCACCCCAATGAAGGAGCTTCTCTTCCTCGATGTCGAGGAAGCGGACATTCCCGCCCTGTCCCGCGCCTTGGATGAGACCGGCCTGTACTCCCAGCCCTCGGAATTCCGCCGCGGCGTCATCTCCTGCACCGGCCTGGAATTTTGTAAGCTCGCCCACGTGACCACCAAGGCCCGCGCCATCGAGCTCGTCGACATCTTGGAAGATACCCTCGGTGACCTCGACGTGCCGCTGTCCATCGCCCTCAACGGCTGCCCCAATGCCTGTGCCCGCTCGCAGGTATCGGACATCGGGCTGAAAGGACAGATCGTGACTGATGCCGATGGCAACCGCGTCGAGGGTTTCCAGGTCCACCTAGGTGGTGCCCTCGGCCTATCCCCGGACTGGGGACGCAAGCTACGCGGGCACAAGGTGGTGGCCGATGAAGTCCCCGACTACGTCATCCGTCTAGTCAACAAATATAAGGAGCAGCGCGAGGACGGCGAGCAGTTCCGCCACTGGGTGCTGCGTGCGGACGAGGAGGACTTGCAATGAATTTCCGCCGCAAGCCCAACCCCAACCGCAACCATCCCGCCTACTGCCCCTATTGCGCTGGGACCAACCTGTTCCCCGATGAAGAAGATGACTTCGCCTGGAAGTGCGAAGAATGCCTCCGCATCTTTTCCGTACGCTTCCACGGCCAAGACGATGCCCCGGTAGCGCCCGCGCTGGCGGTGTCCTCAACGGAGGCTTTGCAGCGCTCCCTCGCTCGCCGCGGCCACTCCACCGCCACCGCCTAGGAAAAGGACACCGCCCAGTCATGACAGCCCCGAATTCCACCACCGCACTGCTGACCCTCTCGCACGGCTCGCGCCATCCCGCGGCCGCAGCGAGCGTGGCGGCCCTGACCCGCGCTGCCGGCGAGCTTGCCGGTGCGCCAGCCACCGCCGCGCACCTCGAGTTCAACGATCCTCCCCTCGAAGAGGCCGCGCACAACCTTGCTGAACAAGGCGTGCGCGAGGCGATTGTTGTGCCCTTGCTTTTTACAGAGGGCTACCACCAGCGCGTCGACGTCCCCGCTGCACTGGCCCAGGCCTCCGCGGCCTCCGGAGTCACCCTCCGCCAAGCACGCGGCCTCGGCACCGGGGAGGATATGGCAAGGCTGCTCGCGCAGCAGGTGCCGGAAGGAACGGATACCGTCGTGGTGTACTCCGTCGGTTCCTCCGATGAGCGTGCTAATGCTGCGGTAGCTGATCTGGCGCGGCGCGTGGGCGAGCTCACCGGCTGCGCGGCGGAGGTCTCTTTTGCTACGCGCGGCGAGCGCCGGCCCGTGGGGCCGGAGGGGAATCAGGAAGTCGTCGTGCCGCTCTTCGTGAGCCCAGGACTGCTCCTAGACCGACTCGACACGGATTCCGGGGATGGCGGCGGCCAGTCTAGGTGTGTGCTCCCGCCCCTGGGGGAGGCGCTCGCCGGAATTGTGTCGCACCGCTATGCGGAGGTGGCCCATGCGTAGCCTCATCCTCATCGCGCTGGCGGGTGCTGCCGCGCAGCTTGTCGACGGCGGCATCGGAATGGGCTTTGGCGTAACCTCTACCACCATCCTGTTGCTGGCTGGTCTGGGCCCAGCAACGGCCTCCGCCGTGGTACACACCTCGGAGCTCGGCACCACTCTGGTCTCCGGAATCAGCCACTGGCGCTTCGGCAACGTGCACTGGCCCACCGTGCTCAAGCTCGGTGTGCCGGGAGGCCTGTCTGCCTTCATCGGGGCGGCGGTTCTGTCCAACCTCTCACTGGAAGCAGCCGCGCCCGTAACCTCCGCCATCCTCATCGCCTTGGGCATCAACCTGGTCTGGCGCTTTTCGCGAACGCGCAGCGCCGCACCGCGAGAATCCCGGCCGCATTCGACTCCTTTCCTCGCCGGCCTCGGAGTGCTGGGAGGCTTCGTCGACGCCTCGGGTGGCGGCGGATGGGGGCCGATTTCCACCTCGACACTGTTGGCGGTCGGCCGCGAACAACCGCGGCGCATTGTCGGCACCGTCAACACCGCAGAATTCCTTGTTACCTTTGGCGCGACGGCAGGCTTCATCGTTGGCCTCTGGGAAGAAATCGTGGCCAACGCTGCCGCGGTCGTGGCCCTGCTTATCGGCGGGGCGATCACTGCGCCGGTTGCGGCGTGGCTCATTTCCCGCATCAATCCCACACTCCTCGGTGGATTCGTCGGAACTGCCATCGTGGCGCTCAACATCCCCAAAGCTTTGGGGTGGGCCCTGCAGCACCCGCAGACCCTCATCGTGCAGTTCATCGCGCTCGTTCTGGGCGTGGCGGTGACTGTGTGGGGAAACGCCCGCCGTGCGCGCCGCGCTGGCGGCAAGGAAAACGAGCACAGCGGTGCCAGCACCGCGCCCCAGCGGGGCGGCAGCCGTGTTGTCGAAACCACGGAGCCGACCGGACGCGATGGCTTTCCTGCCGGCACTCCTGCGGAGGATTCAGAACCCGTCGGCGTGAGCTCGCCGCGATCATAGAAACCTGCCGTATAGGCGTTGACTAGAGCCCAGCAACCTCGCCGATAACGATGACCGCTGGCGGAGCCACCGAGTTTTCCTCCATTGTGGCTCCTAGTTGAGCCAGCTCGCAGTGGAATGCCCGCTCACCGTTGAGGGAGCCCTCCTGGATGGTGTGTACGGGGGGGGGGGGGGAAAGGGAGGCGTCGATCAGCGCGGTGGCAATGGCCGCCGCGTTCTTCACACCCATGATGACCGAAAGTGTGGCCCCAGACCGCGCGAGTGCTGCCCAATCCACCAAGGACTTGGGGTGTCCTGGCGGCAGGTGCCCGGAGACCACCGTGAAGGCATGGACGACGCCACGGTGAGTCACCGGCGTTCCTGCCAGCGCGGGGACGGCCACCGCCGAGGTCACTCCGGGGATGACCTCCACCGGGAGACCCGCGGCGGTAAGTGCGGTGAGCTCTTCGAAGCCGCGACCAAATACATAAGGATCGCCGCCCTTCAGACGCACCACGCGGCGGCCTGCCTGGGCGTGCTCGATGAGGACCTCGTTGATGCGCTCCTGGGCCACTTGGGCGCGGTAGGGGATCTTGGAGACGTCGATAAGCTCCTTGGCGTCAACATCACACAGCTTATCCAGCTGGGCAGTGGGGCCGAGGTGATCAGCCACGATGACCTCGGCTTCCTGCAGCGCCCGCATGCCGCGCACGGTGATGAGATCCCACGCGCCAGGGCCGCCGCCGACAAGGACTACCGGATGAATGCTCATGGCCACTCATCCTAGCTATGCTCGGGCCTATGACTTCTTATGACCCCGAATCCGTGAGCTTCTTTGACATCGCCCACGAAGGCGCGCAAGCTCGCGTGGTGGCCGCCGCCGTACCGGAGCTGGCTCGCGTGCTGGGTGGGCTGCGCCCGCGCAGCATCGTCGTCCTTGCCGCTGACCAGGTTTCCCGTGCTGCTGCCCACGTCGCCGTGGGCCTAGCCGAGCCCGCTGAGGTTCCCATCATGGTCAGCGAATCGCTGCCGCTCTTTACCGGTGCCCTCGACGTCGTGGTGGTGGCGGGGGATAGCCCATGGGCAGAGCGCGCGCTGCACGACGCCGCGCGCCGAGGGGCGACGACGATTCTGCTGAATGAAATCGAGGATGCTCCTGAGGACACCGTCGTCATCGACACCCTTCCCACGGCCGAAGGGATTTCACCGGTGCGCGCCATCACGGCCGTGCATGCGGTGAGCGCGGTGTTAAGCGAAGACCCGGTGTTGGTCTCCCGCCGGTTGGAGGACGTTGCCGATGCCGTGGACCGTGAGCTGGAAGCGCTGTCACCGCAGCGCGATTCCACGACGAACCCCGGGCGCGCGTTGCGTGAATTTGTGGAAGGCGGACGAATCATCCACAGCTGTGGACCCGATCCCTATGCGTTCTCGGAGGAGCGCACGCGGGTGCACCTCGACGCTCTCGTTGCCCGCATGGCGGGCACGCTGTGGGCAGTCCATGGGCTAGGCGGGACCGTCGTCGACGCGGAAGGCGTAGGGCCGATTCTGCAGACAAATCCGACGGACATCTTCTATGACCCGTTTGAATCGGAAGAGCCTTTGGTACCCTTGAAAATTGTTTTATGGGGACAGGAAGAGGCGAACCTTCCCCACTCGTTCGCAGCGGCGAGCGCCGATACCTCCTGTGGGGAATTGGCCCGCGCGCTGCAGTTGATTACGCGCAGTTATGCCGCGACCGCCTACGACGTGAAATAGAGGAAGTCAATGAAGTTGCTCACCAGTGCTGCCCGCAATTACTCGTGGGGCGCGCGCACGCTGATTCCGACGCTGCTCGGCGAGCCCGAGGCTCAAAGCCCGGTTGCTGAGCTGTGGTTTGGTGCGCACCCGGCGGATCCCTCAACGATTGAGGGAGAAAAGCTGGATGAGATCATCGCGGCGGATCCGCAAGGCCAGCTGGGGCAGCGGGTGGCTGACAAGTATGGCGCCGGCCTTCCCTTCTTGCTGAAGATTCTGGCGGCTGCAGAGCCGCTGTCGCTGCAGGCGCACCCTTCGAAGCGGCAGGCCGAGGAAGGTTTCGCCCGCGAGAACGCGGCGGGAATCGACCTCACGGCGTCAAACCGCAACTACAAGGATGACAACCACAAGCCAGAGCTCATCGTGGCGCTCACGGAGTTCTACGCCATGGCGGGTTTCCGTCCGCTAGCGCAGACCCGCAGCCTCTTTGCGGCCTTGGACTGCGAAGAACTGGCTCACTACGAGGGCATGCTCGACACCGATCCTGCCGCTGAAGGCGACAGCCTCCGCGCGCTGTTTACCACGTGGATTACGATCCCGGGTGCCAAGCGCAAGGAGCTGATCAGCGCGGTGGTAGCGGCGGGCGAGCGCCTGCGCGGCAACCAGGCGGGCGAGCCGTGGATGGCCACCGTGATGGCAACCGTGGCCAAGCTCAACGAGCAATATCCGGGGGATATCGGCGTGTTGGGCGCGTTGCTGCTCAATCACATCGTCCTGCAGCCGGGGGAGGCGATTTACCTTGACGCTGGGCAGCTGCATGCCTATGTCTCTGGCCTGGGTGTAGAGATCATGGCTAACTCCGATAACGTGCTGCGCGGTGGCCTGACCCCGAAGTTTGTTGACGTCCCCGAGCTGGTTAAAGTCCTCACCTACCAGGCGGCAGAAGATCCGCGCGTGGACCTGAAAGACGCAGCCGAGACAGGAGGCATAAAGGGTGCAGAGGCATGGTCCTACCCAGTGCCGATTGAGGAGTTCCTGCTGGATCGCGTCGAGCTTTCTGGTGAGGAGAGCGTCGAGGTCGACAGCGATGGCCCCATGATTGTGTTGTGCACCTCCGGCTCGGTGGCATTGAGCAATGCCGAGGCAGAAAACGTCAGCCTTGGCGCGGGTCACGCGGCGTGGATTCCCGCTAGCGACCCGGCCGCCATCGTTCGTTCCACCGGTGGCGAAGACGCCGAGGTGTTTATCGCCCGCGTTTAGTCGGCGGCCGTTTAGTTAACGGCGCGGGTATTAGGCGGACTGCGTCAATGCTGATGCGGCGGTAGTTTCGCCGTTGTCGGCTAAATGAGCAGCGGTGGGGGTCGCTGCGGAAGGCTCTGCCGCCGCGGGGGCATCATGCGTCGGCGCGGCGGGGGGCGGGGAGGCCGCGTTAGTGCGGTAAGCCGCGGAGTCGCGGTCCACTGCTTCCACTACATCGGCGCCTTGTACCTCGCCGCCCTGTGGAGCGACATCGATAGGCTCGCCCTGTTGCGCTTTCGGCTCCGCATCAGGCGCGGGCGCGTTCTGAGTGAACCCGGCGGGGTGCGGGATGAAGGAGTCAAGGGGTTTAGGAACTCCAGTGTTCTGCGAGGGCGTAGGTTCCTTGGGTTGCGGCTGCTCAGCGGGCTGGTTGCCGTCCTGGTCCTCCACTGGGCCCTCTTGCGGCACGGCGGTTTGAGATTCCGGCGTGGTTGGCGGCTGCGTAGGTTCGCCGCTGGGTTGGGGAGTACCCGGAATAGACGTTTCGGAGGCCGGAGTAGAGCCGTCCGTTGGCGGCACGGCAGGGGCCGTGCTGACCGGCGCCTGCGGGTACGGATTGTTGGGAGTTGCCTGCGGCTGCTGGTTCTGCAGTGAGGAAACATTGTCCGGGCGGTAGACGGCCGTGGGGCCAACCGGCTCCGTGCGGTTCACCACGGCATTCGGCGCCAGGTAGGGATCCTCCGCCGGCGCGGCGACATTAGTTTTCGATTGCTTCGACTGCGTGGATGTCGGGGAAGCCGTGGTGGTGTAGGAATGCGTTGTCGAGGGAGCGGAAGATGCGGTGCTCGACACGGCGGTGGCAGCAGAGGGTTTAGACACGACGGATTCGGGCGCGCTCATGCGCCACACTGCGACGCCTACGGCGACGGCACAGAGGAGGCCGGCCGCGACAAAGACCAAGATGCGGCGTGAACTGCTCGTCATGCGGGGCGCTCTCCTTCCTGCACAAAAGCCTGCGTAAATGTCACAAGTCGGTAACAACGATAACACGAATCTGGAGATAGTAAATGGCCTGGGCAAAATTCCCCGTTCAGGCGTGGTATAGGGCAGTGGGCGAAATGCAGCCTATGGAGGAGGACAGGAGGAGGGGCAGTCGGAAGACGGCGCGGATCGGTGTGACCGTAATAAAACAGCGCTCTTGACCGAAGCCTTGCATGAGGGCATCTAAAGAATGGTAGAAATTGGATTAGATACCGGCTGCGCGGAGCGCCCGCCCGCGAAGCTGCACCGGCCCACCGTGGATACACGAACGCGGATAAAAACACAGACCCCTAATTCACTTAAGGATGAAGGAGAAAGCAATGAGCTCATGGGATGAGGACATCTTCGCCGACGAGGTCAACGTCGACTTCCTGGATGAACTGGCAGACCTTGAGGATGAAGAAATCGTTGCCGCGGTAGATGATGCCTGCGCGCTTGCGGTCTCGGGCGAAGAACAGACCGAGGAGGAGCAGCGTAACGCCTTGGCGGCGGCCACGATAGCCGCGATCTGGGCAGGCGCCCCGTTCAGCGCCGGAGAAGTCGTCGAAGACTATCCCTTCATCCGGGATCTCGCCGGATCCGGCAGCGAAAACCTCAACGAACATGCCCTGGAGTTGCTCGAAGAGGTCGAGGAAGACTACGACCTCGAGCCCTTCATCGAGGCCTTGTCCTAACGGCAGCACTAGGTACACGCTAGATATAACAGCATGCTGATCAGTATTGAAGGAATCGATGGCGCGGGTAAAAACACCATTACCCAGCGCCTGCGGGAAGAACTAGCCTGCGATGTCGAAGTCTTGAGCTTTCCCCGCTACGAAGAGTCCATCCATGCGCAGCTCGCGCAGGAGGCCCTGTATGGGCGTATGGGGGATCTGACCGATTCGGTCTATGGAATGGCTACGCTCTTTGCGCTGGATCGGCACGGAGCCAAAGAGCAGCTCCTTGCCGCCGCTGAGTCCACGGATAGCCTGCTCATCTTGGATCGCTATGTGGCGTCCAACGCTGCGTATTCCGCCGCGCGGGTCGGCGGTGAGCTCATCGTCGATTGGATCTATGAGCTCGAGTTTGAACGCTTCGGCCTGCCGGTGCCGCAGCTGCAGATCTTTTTGGATACCGACGTCGCCCTTGCCGGTCAGCGTGCCGTGGCCCGTGCAGCAGAGGATGAAGGGCGCAACCGCGACCGCTATGAGCGCGATGCCGCGTTGCAGTCTCGCACGGCGGCCGCCTACCGTCGCTTAGCAGAGCAGCAGTGGGCAGGGCGGTGGATCGCCACCGCGGATGCCGATATGATTATCCAAGCTGTCAAGGAGCTTGTAGGAGAACAATAAAGTGGCACCGAAAATCTTGGTCGTGGATGATGACCCGGCAATCGCCGAAATGCTCACCATCGTGCTCGAGGCAGAAGGGCTGGAGCCTATTGCCGTTAACGATGGAAAGGAGGCGATCCCGGCCTTCCGCGAGCATGACCCGGATCTGATCCTGTTGGATCTCATGCTTCCGGGCATGAATGGCGTGGATATTTGCCGCGCCATTCGTACTGAGTCCTCGGTGCCCATCGTCATGCTGACGGCGAAGACAGACACCGTTGATGTGGTTCTCGGCCTCGAATCGGGTGCGGATGATTACATCACCAAGCCCTTCAAGCCGAAGGAGCTCATCGCCCGTATCCGCGCGCGCCTGCGTCGAATCGATGGGGGCACGGGAGAAATTATTGAGGTGGGGGACCTGCTTATCGACGTCCCCGAGCACACCGTTACCCGCAAGGGCGGCGAGGAAATCTCGCTGACTCCGCTGGAGTTCGACCTTCTTCTGGAGATGGCGCGCAAGCCCGGCCAGGTGCATACTCGCGAGGCGCTGCTTGAATCTGTCTGGGGTTACCGCCACGCATCCGATACGCGCCTTGTCAACGTGCACGTCCAGCGCCTGCGCGCGAAGATTGAGCACGACCCCGAGGATCCGCGTATCGTCCTCACCGTGCGCGGCGTGGGGTATAAGACCGGGAAAACCGCCGAGTAAAGGACTGCCGCTATTTTTGGTTGGTTAAGGCGAGTCCGGGATGGCGTCGTCGAGCGCTGGCGCACCTCCCTGCAGACACGTGTCCTGGGCATGATGTTGGTGGCCTCCACGGTGGTCATGATCATCCTGGCCTACGCGCTGGTGTCGGTGCTGACGCAGCAGCTGGTGAGCCAGAAGGAGGACACGGCGCTTCAGGAGCTCGATCGCGCCCGCGTGGCCGTGGAACAGCAGATCGATGCCACCGGTACGGCAAACTCAACGCAGGTGCGCATCAATTCTGCACGCGCCGCCTTGGGCCAATTATCGGCGCAACAACCCGACGCCCAGGCCGTGTATGAACCAGTCATCGTCGTGGAGAATTCCGACGGCACAGCCACGACGTCCCCGGAGGGCTACCGCATCCCCGGCGGGATGCGCGAGCTCGTTGGCCGGGGCCAAGTCGTGCAGCAATACGCCACGGTGGACCAGCAATCGGGAGCAACCTATAACGCGCTGATGGTGGGCACGCCCATTGAAAGCGACATCCCGAATACCCAGGTCTACCTCGTGTTGTCCATGGAATCTGAGGAATCCACGATGGCTCTCATGCGTGGTTTGCTCTCGGCTGCCGGAGTGGTGGTGGTTGTCCTCCTCGTCGGCATCGCCTGGCTGGCAACCCAGCAGGTGATCGTCCCGATTCGCTCCGCCTCGCGCATTGCGCAGCGCTTTGCTGCCGGCCACCTGCGTGAGCGCATGGTGGTCAACTCAGACGATGAAATGGGCCGCCTCGCCTCCTCCTTTAATGACATGGCAGATAAGCTGTCTAAGCAGATCACCCAACTAGAGGAGTATGGCGATCTCCAACGGCAGTTCACTTCCGACGTGTCCCACGAGCTGCGCACGCCATTGACAACGGTGCGCATGGCGGCGGATGTCATCGCGGAAGATGCGGATGAATTCAACCCTTACACCAAGCGCTCGGCGGAGCTGCTCA
>ERZ1023492.181-NODE-181-length-11596-cov-7.217312_pt1 | contig 11596 bp, 10 predicted proteins | sample MGYA00380541_ERZ1023492 | MGnify/ENA primary metagenome ERZ1023492 (study PRJEB33173, sample SAMEA4830351) | metagenome | study: EMG produced TPA metagenomics assembly of the PRJEB25223 data set...
ACAGTACAAGCGGCACAAGGACATGACGGCGCAAAATTAGGCACAAGCATTGTAAGTATCGTAGAAAACGGTGTAGGTGTATTAAGTAAATTATTCGGGTTCTAATTAATTTAACTATCATTGACCAGGGCAAGCGCTCTGGTCTTTTTTATGTTTAATAAGCAATGTTATGTGAATTTTGTTATTGTATATAGAGAATATGTGAAACAAGGGAGATATCAATGAGATACCAAACAATATTATTAGACTTTGATGATACGATAGTTGATTTTTATGATGCAGAAGAAAAAGCATTTTACAATATGGCTAAACATTTTGATCACTATCCAACAAAAGATGATTTTTATCATTTTAGAGAGGTGAACCAATCACACTGGGAGGCATTTCAAAAAAATAAGTTAACTAAAGAAGAAGTATTAACACAAAGATTTGTAAACTATTTTAAAAATTATCAAATAGAGGTAGACGGTAAACTAGCTGATCATTTGTTTAGAGATGAATTAGCTAAAGCGACACCAAAATTCTTTGACGATACTTTAGAAACGATAGAAGATTTAAGAAAAAATCATAATATATACATCGTAACGAATGGTGTGACAGAAACTCAACAACGTCGTATAGCCCAAACAACATTTAACGAAACATTAAATGGTATTTATATTTCAGAACAAACAGGTTTTCAAAAGCCGATGCCAGAGTTTTTCGATTACATATTTAAAGAAATTGGTGAACAATACAGAGAAAACGCAATAATAGTTGGTGATTCATTAACATCAGATATTTTAGGTGGCTATAATGCACAAATAGCAACATGTTGGTTTAACTTAAGAGATAAAGAAAATCAAACATCGATTCAACCTGATTATGAAATTAAATCACTTAAAGAATTAATTAATATTGTTGAATAGATATAAGTAAATTGTAGGAAATAAGTTTGATTAAAAAGGCACGAAGATGATTCAATATAAAATCATCTTCGTGCCTTAAGTTTAAAATAAATATTCTAATATATATTTATTTGTTTCTTTACGGTTGCCAAATTAAAACATCGTGGCCTTCAGGATTCTTGGCATTAACGTCTGTGAAACCTTGATTTTCAAAATATGATTTTGAGTTATTTCTAGCAATGGCTTTAATAGGAAGATTAAATGATTTCGCAAAATCGATTAATTGTTTAGAATAGCCTCTGTTTTGGTATTTTTCTAATACTTCTAACTTCCATAGTAATAGATAATCATCACAATCTGGGAAGTAAGATTCTTCTACTTCTCCTTTATTCAATAAGGCCATTCGTGCAGCTAATTTATCACCAACAAATATGCCGTAAAATGGCGAATCAGAACTTGCGTCAATCATTTGTCCATTAAATTCTTCAACCATATAAAGATCTTTATTACCAAATTCTCTGAAGTCTTCAAATAACTCATCAGTTTTGTAGTTAATTTCTAATCTTTTTACGTCACTCATCATCTTGTCCCCCTTTATATCTTTCTTATATTATACCTTAAACTATATGTTCTTTTCATTGATTTATACTTTATACCAAAAATGAAATGTTAAATATCATGCATTGATATTTAATGAAAATTAAGTTAATCAAACATTTTATAAGCCGTAAAATTGTCAGAAGTGAGTATAGTCTTTATACTATATTAGGAATAGTGATACTTAAGGAGAAAAACAATGGACTGTAAAATAGTAAAATTAAACAATGATGATCAGTTTATTTCCAAAATAATAAATAGTGATGACAAGCTCATGCAATTTTACCAATTTGATGCGATGTCAAAAGATAATTACAAAATAAAAATGGATGCATCTCCAAATGGTAGAGAAAAAAAGCTTGCTGAAGTGATTCAATCTTATATGAAAGATTTAACAATGACAGATCAACAAGAAGCACATATTACATCATTAGCTAATGGTGCTAAAGTAGTCATTGGGGGGCAACAAGCTGGTTTATTTGGTGGTCCTTTATATACAATCCATAAAATATTTTCACTCATTACTTTGAGTCAACAATTGACGAAAGCGTATCAGCAGACGGTAGTGCCAGTTTTCTGGATTGCAGGAGAAGATCATGATTTTGATGAAGTGAATCATACTTATGCATTTAACTCACAAGATGCACAATTGCATAAAATTAAATACCACACAATGACACCACCGGAAAGTAATGTTTCGCGTTTTAATTCAGACAAATCCCAAATGATTGAAGTATTAAACGATTATTTTAGGCAGTTAAGAGAGACTGAACATAGTAAAGACATATATCAAATGTGCATCAATATCATTGAAAATTATTCTAATTGGACAGATATGTTTAAAGTGCTATTACATGAAATATTTAAGGATTATGGTGTCCTATTCATTGATGCACAAAATAACGCATTAAGACAATTAGAAAAACCACTTTTAAAAGAAATGATATTAAAATATCAAGATATTGATGATGCATTTAGAAATAATCAACATCAGACTATAGAAAACGGTTTTTCACAAATGATACAAACTGATACCAATGTTCATTTGTTTTTACATGAAGATGGCATGCGCCAATTATTAACATATCGAGATGGTGTATTTCAGTTAAGTAAGTCGACACAAACATATAGTCAACAACAATTGTTGGATATTTTAGAGCGTGAGCCGGAAAGATTTTCAAACAATGTAGTAACTCGACCAATAATGGAAGAATGGTTATTTAATACAGTGGCATTTATTGGTGGTCCTAGTGAAATTAAATACTGGGCAGAACTACATGATGTATTTCAGCTCTTAAATGTAGAGATGCCAATTGTATTACCTAGATTGCGAATCACGTATTTATATCATCGAACACAGAAATTATTGAATCAGTACAATCTGCAATTGGAGCATGTCATTGAAAATGGAATTGAAGAAGATAAACAGAAATTTATTCGAGAGCAAGCCTCAGAAACATTCCTAAATGAAATTGAACAGATGAAACACCAACAGGAGAAGTTATATCAATCCTTATTTAATGAAGTAAAAGGTAACACGAATAATGAAAATCTAGTAACTAAAAATAACGAGATTCATCAAAGACAATATGATTATTTAAAAAAACGTTACTTATTAAATATTGAACGTGAAAATGATATTAGCATGAGACAATTTAGAGAAATTAACAATCATCTCCATGTAATGGGAGGATTACAAGAGAGAATATGGAATCCACTTCAAATTATGAATGATTTTGGGAAAGATGTGTTCAACCCCTCCACCTATCCACCACTTTCTTACACTTTTGATCATATTATTATAAAAGACTGATATAACAGGGATTAAGCCCGCTTTATCTAAATGATAAGGCGGGTATTTTTTTATAAAATCAAATATTTTGAACTATTTTTACATAATTAGTGGAGGATAGTGGGGAGATGTGGTAAATTATAGATAAGGTGAGGTGAGAAAAAATGTTCATGGGAGAATACGATCATCAATTAGATACAAAAGGACGTATGATTATACCGTCCAAGTTTCGTTATGACTTAAATGAACGTTTTATTATCACCCGAGGCCTTGATAAGTGTTTATTCGGCTATACTTTAGAAGAATGGCAACAGATTGAAGAGAAGATGAAAACCTTACCTATGACGAAAAAAGACGCACGTAAATTTATGCGTATGTTCTTCTCTGGTGCTGTTGAAGTAGAGTTAGATAAACAAGGGCGTATTAATATTCCTCAAAATTTAAGGAAGTACGCTAACCTAAATAAGGAATGTACAGTAATAGGTGTTTCAAATCGTATAGAGATTTGGGACAGAGAAACTTGGAATGATTTCTATGAAGAATCAGAAGATAGTTTCGAAGATATTGCTGAAGATTTAATAGATTTTGATTTTTAAATTGGAGGTATGACAGTGTTTCATCATATAAGCGTAATGTTAAACGAAACCATTGATTATCTAAATATAAAGGAAGATGGTGTGTATGTTGACTGTACGTTAGGTGGAGCAGGACATGCCCTATATTTACTAAATCAATTAAGTGATGAAGGTAGACTTATTGCAATAGATCAAGATTTAACTGCAATAGAAAATGCTAAAGATGTTCTAAAAGAACACTTACATAAAGTCACTTTTATACACAGTAATTTTAGAGAATTAACACAAATATTAAATGAATTAAACATTGAAAAAGTTGATGGTATTTACTATGACTTGGGTGTCTCAAGCCCTCAATTAGATGTACCAGAAAGAGGTTTTAGTTATCATCACGATGCGAAATTAGATATGCGTATGGATCAAACACAATCATTGTCCGCTTATGAAGTGGTAAATGAATGGCCATATGAAGCATTGGTAAAAATTTTCTATCGTTATGGTGAAGAAAAGTTCTCTAAGCAAATCGCAAGAAGAATTGAAGCTAATAGAGAAAAACAACCTATAGAAACAACATTAGAATTAGTAGAAGTTATCAAAGAAGGTATTCCAGCTAAAGCACGAAGAAAAGGTGGTCATCCTGCTAAAAGAGTGTTCCAAGCAATTCGAATTGCAGTTAATGACGAATTATCTGCATTTGAAGATTCAATTGAACAAGCAATTGAATTAGTGAAAGTTAACGGGCGTATATCTGTTATCACTTTCCATTCATTAGAGGATAGGTTATGTAAGCAGATGTTTCAAGAGTATGAAAAAGGACCTGACGTACCTAGAGGGTTACCAGTGATTCCAGAAGCATATACTCCGAAATTAAAACGCGTTAATCGAAAACCTATCACAGCAACAGATGAAGATTTAGACGACAATAACCGAGCACGAAGTGCGAAACTACGTATTGCAGAAATATTAAAATAAGGAGTAATTCAACATGGCTGTAGAAAAAGTTTATCAACCATATGATAATGCAACACAAACCAGTGTTCCAAAAAGACAACCGCAAACCTCTCCACAAAAGCAAATCGTTAAACGTAAAGTTGTCGTTCAACTTACGAAATTTGAGAAGATTTTATACATAACACTAGTCTCTGTTATTGCTATGATTAGTATTTATATGCTATCTTTAAAAATGGATGCGTATGATACGCGAGGAAAAATTGCAGATTTAGATCATAAAATTGAACAACAATCTAGCGAAAACAGCGCCTTAAAATCTGAAATTAAGAAAAATTCTTCATACGAACGCATTTACGACAAGGCTAAGAAGCAAGGGATGAGCCTCGAGAACGATAATGTAAAGGTAGTGCGTAATAATGGCGAAACGAAAAATTAAAATTAAAAAAAATAAAATAGGGGCAGTCCTACTAGTTGGTTTATTCGGACTGCTCTTTTTTATATTGGTTTTAAGGTTTTCATACATAATGATTACTGGACACTCGAATGGTCAAGATTTAATTATGAAAGCCAACCAGAAGTATTTAGTGAATAACTCAGAGCAACCAGAACGCGGTAAAATCTATGATAGAAACGGTAAAGTCTTAGCCGAAGATGTTGAGAGGTATAAAGTTGTAGCAGTTGTCGACAAAAAGGCAAGTGAAAATAGTAAGAAACCACGACATGTTGTAGATAAAAAGAAAACAGCCAAAGAATTATCAAAAATAATTGATATGAAGCCTGATGAAATTGAAAAAAGATTAAATCAGAAAAAGGCCTTCCAAGTTGAATTTGGACAAAAAGGTACTAATTTAACATATCAAGATAAAGAGAAATTAGAAAAGAAAAATTTACCAGGTATTACCTTATATCCTGAGACAGAAAGATTTTATCCTAATGGTAACTTTGCATCTCATTTAATAGGTATGGCACAAAAGAATCCAGATACTGGTGAATTAAATGGCGCTATGGGTGTTGAAAAAATATTCAATAGTTACTTAAACGGTACTAAAGGATCACTCAAATACATTCACGATATTTGGGGGTACATTGCTCCAAATACGAAATCTGAGAAACAACCTAAACGTGGTGATGATGTTCATTTAACTATTGATTCAAATATTCAAGTGTTTGTAGAAGAAGCGTTAGACGGTATGGTTGAACATTACAATCCTAAAGATGTTTTTGCGGTTGTTATGGATGCCAAAACTGGTGAAATTTTAGCATTTAGTCAACGACCTACATTCAACCCAGAAACAGGTAAAGATTTTGGTAAAAAATGGGCGAATGACTTATACCAAAACACATATGAACCTGGTTCGACATTCAAATCATATGGATTAGCAGCAGCAATCCAAGAAGGTAAGTTCAAACCAAACGAAAAATATGAATCAGGACATAGAGATATTATGGGATCACGTATCTCCGACTGGAATAAAACAGGTTGGGGTAAAATTTCTGAAACGCTAGGATTCACATATTCTTCAAATACATTAATGATGCACCTACAAGATGAAGTAGGTACAGATAAAATGAAATCTTGGTATGAACGTTTTGGATTCGGTAAATCTACTAATGGTATGTTTGATGGAGAAGCTACTGGGCACATTGCTTGGGAAAATGCATTACAACAAAAAACATCTGCATTTGGTCAATCAACGACAGTGACACCAGTGCAAATGATTCAAGCACAATCAGCATTCTTCAATAATGGAAACATGTTGAAACCATGGTTTGTAAGTAGTATCGATAATCCTATTTCGAAAAAGAATTTCTATAAAGGTGAAAAATCTTATGCAGGCAAACCAATCACTAAAGATACTGCTAGCAAAGTTGAAACAGAATTAGATAAGGTAGTTAATAGTGAAGATAGTCACGCTAAAAACTATCGTGTGGATGGTTATGATATCGAAGGTAAAACTGGTACTGCTCAAGTAGCGGATTCAGAAGGCGGCGGTTACGTTAAAGGTGAAAATCCATACTTTGTAAGCTTTATCGGTGATGCACCTAAGAAAAATCCTAAGGTTATTGTTTATGCAGGTATGAGCTTAGCACAAAAAAATGACCAGGAAGCTTATGAAATGGGTGTAAGTAAAGCCTTTAAACCAATTATGGAAAACACTTTGAAATATTTAAACGTTGGTAAATCTAAAGACAATGCTTCGAAAAACGACTTTAGCAAAGTACCTAATGTAGAAGGACAATCGATTGACAAAGCTAAAGATAGTATTAACGCTAAGTCGCTTAAACCAGTTGTCATTGGTAATGGTAAAAAAGTTAAATCACAATCAGTAGACGCGGATACTAAAGCTTTACCAAATAGTAAAGTATTATTAGTAACAGATGGAGATTTGACTATGCCTGATATGAAAGGTTGGACTAAAGAAGATGTCTTAGCCTTCCAAGAGTTAACTAACATCAAAGTTAAAACGACTGGAAGCGGATTTGTTTCAAAACAATCAGTGACACAAGGTCAAAATCTTAAAAAATCGGACAACATTGAAGTGACACTTTCAGCTGAGTCAACTGACGGTACAACAGATGAAAGTAATAAACAAACACTAGAAAAATCTAGTGATAAGAAAGATAAATCTAAATCTAAGAAGAAAGATTCAAGCTCAAGTTAAGACAACACAGATATTAAACAAGTGAGGAAGAGATTGGGATTAACTTTATCCCGCTCTCTTTCTTAATATATTGTGATTTAACATATAAAAACTGAACCAAAACTGATAAAATATTATAGGTTATAGATTAACGATACATATAATAATGTATGTAAATTGACGGATAAAAGAAAAGGAGATCATTATGATTTTTGTATATGCGATGTTATCGCTTCTAATAAGTTTTTTACTTGTACCCATACTTATTCCAACATTAAAAAGAATGAAATTTGGACAAAGCATTCGTGAAGAAGGACCACAAAGTCACATGAAGAAAACGGGGACACCGACTATGGGTGGCTTAACATTCTTAATTAGCATCATTATTACTTCAGTAGTTGCAATTATTTTTGTAGATCACTCAAATCCCATCATTTTATTATTATTTGTGACACTTGGATTTGGTTTGATTGGTTTTATCGATGATTACATTATTGTAGTTAAAAAGAACAATCAAGGTTTAACTAGTAAACAGAAATTTCTAGCTCAAATTCTTATTGCAGTTATATTTTTTGTACTAAGTAATGTGTTTAACTTAGTTAACTTCTCAACAACATTACATATTCCATTTACTGACGCTGGCATCCCACTTTCATTTGCCTATGTCATTTTTATCATTTTTTGGCAAGTTGGATTTTCAAACGCAGTAAATTTAACAGATGGACTTGATGGTTTAGCTACAGGACTATCAATTATTGGCTTTGCGATGTACGCTATCATGAGTTTTGTATTAGATGCACCTGCTATTGGTATATTCTGTATTATCATGGTATTTGCTTTATTAGGGTTCTTACCATATAACTTAAATCCTGCTAAAGTATTTATGGGAGATACTGGTAGCTTAGCACTTGGTGGTATTTTTGCTACAATTTCAATAATGTTAAATCAAGAATTATCACTTGTATTTATTGGTTTCGTATTTGTAGTAGAAACATTATCAGTTATGTTACAAGTTGCATCTTATAAATTAACTAAAAAACGTATTTTCAAAATGAGTCCTATTCATCACCATTTCGAATTATGTGGTTGGAATGAATGGAAAGTTGTAACTGTATTTTGGTCAGTCGGTTTAATTACAGGTCTAATTGGCTTATGGATTGGAGTGCACTAAGATGCTAAATTACACAGGATTAGAAAATAAAGATGTATTAGTTGTAGGATTAGCAAAAAGTGGATATGAAGCAGCAAAATTATTAAGTAAATTAGGTGCGAAGGTAACAGTTAATGATGGTAAAGACTTATCCCAAGATGCACATGCAAAAGATCTAGAGGCAATGGGTATAAAAGTCGTTAGTGGTTCACATCCTATTACATTACTAGATAATGATCCAATTGTTATTAAAAACCCAGGCATTCCTTATACTGTGTCAATCATTGATGAAGCAGTAAAAAGAGGTTTGAAAGTATTAACTGAAGTAGAATTAAGTTACCTTATTTCAGAAGCACCTATTATTGCAGTTACAGGAACAAACGGTAAAACAACTGTAACTTCATTGATAGGGGATATGTTTAAAAACAGTAGACTGACAGGTAGATTGTCAGGGAATATTGGCTATGTCGCTTCGAAAGTAGCACAAGAAGTAAGTTCTAAAGAGTATTTAATTACTGAATTATCTTCATTCCAATTACTCGGTATAGAACAATATAAACCACATATCGCAATTATCACTAACATATATTCAGCACATCTAGATTATCATGAGTCTCTTGAAAATTATCAAAATGCTAAAAAACAAATATACAAAAATCAAACTGAAGATGATTATTTAATTTGTAATTATCATCAACGTCATCTAATTGAATCAGAAAATTTAAAAGCTAAAACATTATATTTCTCAACACAACAAGTTGTTGATGGCATTTATATTAAAGATGGCTTCATAGAATATAAAGGCGTACGTATTATTAGTGTAGAAGATTTAGTTTTACCAGGAGAACACAATTTAGAAAATATTTTAGCTGCAGTGTTAGCAGCTATTCTTGCTGGTGTACCAATCAAAGCGATTGCAGATAGTTTAACTACATTCTCAGGTATTGAACATAGATTACAATATATCGGTACTAATAGAACAAATAAATACTATAATGACTCCAAAGCTACTAATACCTTAGCTACTCAATTCGCACTTAATTCATTTAATCAACCAATTATTTGGCTATGTGGTGGATTGGACAGAGGTAATGAATTTGATGAGTTAATACCATATATGAAAAATGTCAGAGTGATGGTCGTATTTGGTGAAACACAAGAAAAATTTGCCAAGTTAGGTAATAGTCAAGGTAAATATGTCATTAAGGCTACAGATGTGCAAGATGCTGTAGATAAAATTCAAGATGTCATTGAACCTAACGATGTTGTATTATTATCTCCTGCATGTGCAAGTTGGGATCAATACAACACATTCGAAGAACGTGGTGAGAAATTCATAGAAAGTTTCCGTGCACACTTGCCATCATACTAAAAGGGCGTGAAATCATATGGACGGTAAAACAAATAAAAATAACCATAACAAGCAAACGAATCATGACGATAATCAAAGCGATGATTTAAGTATGTTCCGTAGAAGTAACGACTTTAGAACAAGAAAAAGGAAGAAGTTTAAAGATAAAGTTGACGATGAGCAATCATTTTCATCGAGTTATGATGACAACGACAAAGAGAAAACAAATAGCGACGACAATGTAATGGATTCTAATCATTATGAGGATCATCAGACTTATCAAAATGAATCTGATGACCCAACTCATACGTATTCGGAATCTAGACAAACTTCTCAAGAATTAGAACACCAATATTCAGATGATTATTATGAAACTGAAAGTGACATAGAGAAGAATGGATCATCTGATGATTTAGGCGAAACATCACATAAGACAAATAAAACTACTAAAAATAGAGATAAAAAGTCTAAAGAGAATTGGTTTCAAAAGTTAACAAGAAAGACAAAGTCAACAGATAAGAAAGATGAAACTGATTATAAACAACAGGATTATGATAGTAAGGTGACACAATTTAATTCACCTACATTAGAAGAAAAAAGAGCGCAACGTAGACAACGACAAAAGAGAATTCAATACACAGTAATAACAGTACTGGTTTTATTAATCGTAGTATTTTTACTTTATATGTTTACACCATTAAGTAAAATATCTAATGTGAAAATTGAAGGGAATCATAATGTAAGCAAAAATCAGATTAACAAAGCATTAGATGTAAAGCCAAGTTCACGTATGTATACTTTTAGTAAAAGTAAAGCAAAGAGCAATTTGAAGGAAAAAGCATTAATTAAAGATGTTAAAATAACAAAAGTAATACCTAATACATTAGATGTAAATGTAACTGAATATCAGGTCGTTGGTTTAGAGAAATCAAAAGACAACTATGTACCTGTGTTAGAAGATGGTAAAGAATTAAAAGATTATGACGGCGAAATTGCACATGACGTTCCTATTATCGATGGTTTCAAAGAAGATAAAAAAGAAAAGATGATACAAGCGTTATCTGAAATGTCACCTAAAGCTAGAAATTTAATTGCGGAAATAAGTTATGCGCCAGATAAGAATAAACAAAATAGAATTAAAATCTTCACAAAAGATAATATCCAGGTGATTGGTGACATTACGACAATTGCAGATAAAATGAAGTATTATCCTCAAATGTCAGAATCATTATCTCGAAGTGATTCTGGTGACTTAAAAACAGATGGATACATCGATCTTTCAGTTGGTGCATCGTTCATACCATATAAAAATAGTACAGGTGCACAATCAGAATCTGAACAAAGTGTATCGCAAACATCACAAAAAGAAACAGATGCAAAAGAAGAACTTCAGAGTGTGTTAAATAAAATTAATAAAGATTCAAAAGAAAATAATTAAAAAATTTTGATATTAGTATGTGTTTATAGTTCACAAGCTTATCAACGTATTGTAAACTAAACATAGTGTATTTTAATAGTAACTTGTCAGGAGGTGCCTATCTATGGAGGAACATTACTATGTAAGCATAGATATTGGTTCATCAAGTGTTAAAACAATAGTAGGCGAAAAATTTCACAATGGAATAAATGTGATAGGTACAGGACAAACCTA
>ERZ1023492.182-NODE-182-length-11438-cov-7.423614_pt1 | contig 11438 bp, 11 predicted proteins | sample MGYA00380541_ERZ1023492 | MGnify/ENA primary metagenome ERZ1023492 (study PRJEB33173, sample SAMEA4830351) | metagenome | study: EMG produced TPA metagenomics assembly of the PRJEB25223 data set...
TTATGCATGAACTTTAGTTCATGTATACCTCTAAAGCTTAATTTGAACACATGAGGCAATACGCATGTGTAAGTCAACTACTGCCTAAATATTAATGTAACTTGAATTATATATTTATATTCTAGCCTGAACACATTTCATCATTACGACATATGTTTATTTTCTTTAGGATGAATATATTGATATTGATCAACGTCATTTGCTGGTATGGTTCTATTTGATATTTCATAAGGCTTTTTAAAATTCATTTCTGAAACGTATAATGATTGATCATCGTTCACTTTTTCAATGTAGGCTACATGACCATATTTTCCTTCAGTCGTCTGTAGAATCGCACCTTCTTTAGGATGTTGATTGACTTTATATTGATCTTTTTTAGCATTTTTCGCCCAATCTTTAGCGTCATGCCAAGAATTAGCTATTTGATGATGGTCTTCTCTTACTTTATCGAAAACATAATATGTGCATTGTCCTTTTTGGTACGTATTATATTTCATTGGATTAAACTCTAATAAATGATTTTTAGGTTCAGTCATATCTTGATTATTTAAACCATCAAAAATTGCTGCTAGCGTTAGGCCTATCGTTATAAATAACATCCAAAAAATACTTTTCTTCACTTCATCACTCTTCTTTTATAAAATTAAATCTAAAGTAGATACCATCTGGTCCTTTGATATTTAAATGTGTTGTTTCTGGATAATGAAAGTCTACAAGCGCTAAACCATATGAGTGCGCATTATCTACACGTTTGGTTCCAGAAATCCATTGATTTAATGCTAGATGATGATGATAATGTTGAGATGATAAAAAGAGCGAGTAATCATCCATATATGCAGATTCTTCTAAACCAAAATAATTTAAATAATATGGTTTAACTTCAGAAATACGAATCGATTTCAAATGCAATGTACCAATTTTAGCATCATCTGGTATACCTTGCCATTTTTCATCTGACACTTCATTTAATAAACGTGGTACATTAATCGGTACGATATTAAGTAACACTTTGTCATCTTCATAATGCCATTCTTCAAAATCTTGATCTACATAGAATTTCAAACCATTTCCTTCTGGATCTTCGATAAAAAGAGATGTAGCCACACTCTGTTCTCCACCATTTACTGGGATTTCATAGTCACTTAATTGCACTAACAAATCTGCTAAATCTGATAATGAAGGTAGCATAATACCAACATTAAATAACCCTGCTTCTGACAATAGTGGTTCTCTACCGTTAGCAATTTCATTTAAAATAATGAAATGATTAGACATGCCTACTTCATATTGAATACTTGTCATTGTTTCGTTTACGATATTAAATCCTAAAATCTGTTCGTAAAATGGTTTGAGCGCATCTTTATCTCTCACATTAATCGTTATTCCGTTGACAAAATTTGCATCTTTATTATGAAACATTCCATGTACCTCTTTCAAAATAACTTATCTGTATAACTTTCTTTACTTATGAATTATGACTCATATTTTAAATATTATGCAAAAAAATCAAAACAAAAGCAACTTAATTGCAATTCATATCAATACTATTTCAGTGATTATGTATTCATAATGTATGAGGCCGAATTCGATAACACTTTCTACTATTTAATTAACCCCCTACTGTATCAAGTCATTGTAAAATAAAAACTGTCAACAAAGTCATTCGACTTTGCTAACAGTTTGAATACGATTTTAACTATTAAATTAATGTCTTAACTACTTCTTGACAACGTGGACATAAGTGGTCTAATTCACCAACAGATCCTAATTGCTCACTATAGTTCCAACATCTTTCACATTTTTCACCTTCAGCATGTTCAATTCGGATGTCACCATGTTGATATGATACGCCGTTATCAACTTGATCAACTACCTCCGCTTGTGAAGTGATAAATAATTGTTGTAAATCATCAAATTGTTGTAAGAACTCTGTAGCATTAAAGTCTTGATTACTACCAATCACAACTTTAGCTTCTAATGATTTACCAATTACTTTTTCATTACGCGCAGCTTCTAAGGCACGGTTCACATCATCACGTAAGTTCATAAATGTATTCCATTTATCTAATAATTGTTGATCTACTTCTTCAACTTTAGGCATATCAGCTAAATGAACACTTTCTTCTTTAACATGAGGTGTATGTGACCAAACTTCCTCTGCTGTATGCACTAAAATTGGTGCAAGCAACTTAGTCATATCAACTAGGATTTGATAAAGTACTGTTTGCATACTACGACGCTTATGAGAAGAACGTTCTTCTATATATAGAATATCTTTACCATAATCTAAGTAGAAGTTACTTAATTCAACATTGATAAAGTTTTGAACTTCTTGATAGATATTAAGATAATCAAAGTTTTCATAGTTATTAATTGTACTTGCAGTAAATTCACGTAAACGATGTAATAAATAACGATCTACTTCTAATAACTCTGCTTCAGAGATGCTATCTGTTTCAGGATTGAAGTCATTCACATTACCTAACATATATCTCAATGTATTTCTGATTTTACGATATACATCAGATGTTTGTTTTAAGATTTCATCTGAAATACGTACATCTGCTAAATAGTCTGTACTACTTACCCATAGGCGTGCAATATCTGCACCTTTTTGTTTAACGACTTGATCAGGCACAATGACATTACCTAATGATTTACTCATTTTCTTACCTTCTCCGTCCATAACGAAACCATGTGATAATAAGAATTTATATGGTGCTTGTCCTCTTGTCGCAACAGACGTAGTAATAGATGAGTTAAACCAACCACGGTATTGGTCACTACCTTCAAAGTATAAGTCAGCTGGGAAACTTAATTCAGGACGTGTTTCAAGTACGCCTCTATGAGATGAACCAGAATCGAACCATACATCCATGATGTCATTTTCTTTCGTAAATTCACCATTTGGACTTCCTGGATGTGTAAAGCCTTCCGGTAATAAATCTTTGGCTTCTTTTTCAAACCAGATGTTAGAACCATGCTGTTCAAATAAATCTGCAACATGATTTACAGTTTCTTTCGTCATGATGATGTCACCATTTTCTGCATAAAATACAGGTAGTGGTACACCCCAAACACGTTGACGTGAAATTACCCATTCACCACGGTCACGAATCATATTATAGATACGTGTTTTACCCCAATCTACTTTAAATTGAGTATCTTCAATTGCATCTAAGATATCTTGTCTCACTTTATTAATTGATGCAAACCATTGTGGTGTTGCACGGAAGATAACTGGTTTTTTCGTTCTCCAATCATGTGGATAACTATGTGTAATAAACGTCAATTTTAATAATGCATCTTTCTCAGTTAATAAGTCCGTTACTGCTTTATTCGCTTTATCATAGAACATACCTTCAAAAGGTCCACCTTCTTCAGTGAAGACGCCTTTATCATTTAATGGACTGATAACTGGTAAATCATATTTTTGTCCAACAATGTAGTCATCTTCCCCGTGTCCAGGTGCTGTATGAACACAACCTGTACCAGCATCAGTTGTAACATGTTCACCGTTAATCACTAAAGAAGTACGATCTAAGAATGGATGTTGTGCTTCAACATATTCTAATTCTTTACCTGTAAATTCTTTTTCAAGTTGAATCGTATCTTGATCCCATTCTAAAGCTTCTGCTACTGTTTCCGCTAAAGCTTGAGCAATAATGTATTTTTTACCATTTACATTATATTGTCCATATTTTAATTCTGGATGAACTGTAATCGCAACATTTGAAGGAATTGTCCAAGGTGTAGTTGTCCAGATAATAAATTGTGCATCTTTTTCTACAACACCTTTATCATCTTTAACATCAAATGCAACATAAATTGATGCTGAACGTTTGTCATGATATTCGATTTCTGCTTCTGCAAGAGATGATTCACTAGATGGTGACCAATAGACTGGTTTTTTACCTTTATAAATAAGTCCTTTTTCAGCCATTTCACCAAATAATCGAATTTGAGCAGCTTCGTATTCTGGTTTCAAGGTGATGTATGGATCGTTAAAGTCACCGCGTACACCTAGACGTTTGAAATCTTTCTTTTGAATTTCAATTTGTTCTAGAGCAAATTCTTTACATTTCTCTCTAAATTCCGCAGTAGACATTTTTTTACGATCTACACCTTTTTTAGTTAAAGCTTGTTCAATTGGAAGACCATGTGTATCCCAACCTGGAACATATGGTGCATAAAAACCTTGCATTGTTTTGTAACGAACAATAAAGTCTTTAATAATTTTGTTTAATGCATGTCCCATATGTAAACTACCATTCGCATATGGTGGTCCATCATGTAAAATATATGAGGCATTGCCTTTGTTTTTCTCTAAGGCTTTTTGGTATTGATTGTCTACATCCCATTGTTCTTGGATTTTTGGCTCTTTATTTGGTAAACCGCCTCGCATTGGAAATTCTGTTTTGGGCATTAATAACGTATCTTTATAATTCATATACTTTCATTCCTCCTAATTATAAAAAAGAACTCTAAGTTCAATTAACAGGGACGGTTATACCGCGGTACCACCCTGATTAACTCAACTTAGAGTTCTCTCTTGATTCTTTATTCATTATGATAAGTCAGTGATATAAGAAACATGCTTATATTAGGCTCCCACCATCTCCTAATTCGCTGTAATAAGTGTAGTGTTTCTTACGCGTCTGACTTCAAATTTGATTGTTATTTTAGATTCGTTGATTCAGATTGACTTGTACTTGTTGAATCACTTTGAGACGTTGATGAAGTCTCAGATGTTTGTGTTGATTGTGATTGACTTTGCGCATTATTTTTCATGGCTTTTTCTTCTTCAGTTAAATCATTATCGTTTAAATGATGAATGTCTTCTAAAGTGACCTGTTCAGCATCTAAATCATAATTTAATAAGTAATCCCAATCTTCATTCTTCAACAAGTCTAATTGAGCTTCAACTAGCATACGGAAACGTGATCTAAATACTTTAGATTGGCGTTTCATATCTTCAGTTTGGAAAGCTAAGCGACGTGCTTTTTCAATAGCATCATTAACAATTTGGTCTGCTTGGGCTTGTGCTTTAGCAATTGTTGCCTCTGCATCTTTATTCGCAGCTAATTTCGTTTCTTCGCCAGCTTTTTGAGCTTGCACTAAAGCATCGCTCACTGATTGGTGAACATCTTGATAAGACTTAATATTAGTATCTCTTTCTTCGATGACTTTTTCAAGTTGTTTTTTATCTTCTTTTAAACGTTCTATTTCAGTACTTAACTGGTCTAAATAGTTTGCAACTTCAGTAGGTTCTAAACCATTTTTCACACGAGTAAACTCTTTGCTTTTAATTTCACTTGGTGTAAAAGGCATTGTGTATCCTCCTTAATTTTACACTATTTAAATAATGTATGATAGGTTATGTGTATTTTATCTTTTTTCGTTCTTCCACCAATATCGGTTACTTGAGCTCTTCCGAATCCTTGTATGGAAAGTAAGTCATTCATTTCTAATTGAAAATCTGGCGAATCAATAATGGTATGATTCACTTTGACTCTCTTCTTCTCTATAAGTTGTTTCGCAATAGATCTTGATTTATGAATCATGTCTTTTAATACGACATCAAGTCTAAGTGCACTCACTGTTGAACTATAAATCTTCCAATTCTCTTCTGATTGTATCATATCTTTCAACGGAATAGAATTAAGTTTAATTGTAGCTCCTTTGATTCTAGTGAATTCTAACATAATAAATGATTCTAATGCTTTTGTCAAAACAAATTGAATGCGTTCCCCAACAATGATATCGCCAAGTTGATTTCTATCAATTCCTAAAGACATCAGCGTACCTAAAACGTGTTGATGCTGAATAGTTACAAACTTTTCAGGGTAATCTATTTCAATTAATGTAAGTTCAAAATCACTTTCATCTGGTTCATAGTACGATGGTGCAATCACGGCACGTTGTCGTTCTGCTCTCGGTCCACCATTAAAATGTACTTTCAAATCGTCATAACTGCCACTAATCACTTCTAAAATATATTGCCCTCTTGGATCTAAGAACGTGGTTAGAACAGGCGAATAGTGCCTTTCAGCTTGTTCACATTTATCAATTAAAATATCAATCAAGCTTTGTTCTTCTTTTCGAAAATGTTGATAAATATCGATGGCTCATCCCCCGCTTAACTTTAATATGATTTATTTAAAATATCATTTTTTTATCCATACAACAATAAAACGAGGTAACATGGAATGCTTCCAATCACCTCGTTTATGATCATGATATTTATATTACTGTCTATACTAACTATCTCGCTAAATAAGCTAAAATCATGTTAAAAATAGTTACTAGTCCTCTTTGGAATAAAACTAAAACTATAATGGCAGCAATTGATGAAATATCAATCATTCCAATTGGTGGAATGATCTTTCTAAATGGTTCTAAAAATGGTTCATAAATTTTACCTAGTATTTCCCCAAATTTAGATTCACGTATACTTGGTACCCAAGATGTAAAGAAATATACAATCATACCAAAATAATAAATTTGGACGATCCAAATGATAAATTGGAAAATTGTATTAAGTAATCCAATATCCATACGTTAGCTCCTTATTCGTAATGTTGCTCCATGTTTTCAATATGATCTGTAATACTACCAGCAACTTCGACGTTATCAGGTGTACATAAGAAAATATCAGTACCTACACGTTGGATATCGCCACCAATGGCATATACAGTACCACTTAAGAAATCAATGATACGCTTTGCAGAAACTTTGTCGATTCGTTGTAAGTTAACTAATGTCGCACGACGATTTTTTAATTCATCAGCGATATCTTGCGTATCTGAGAAAACACGAGGTTCAAATAAACACATTTTTGAACTTTCTTGTGTAGCATTAGTTGATTGAACATTATTATTCATTGTTACAACATTTCTTGTATTCGATTTAGAATTATTACTCATACGATAATTCCTTTCTTCAGAAGTTGTATTATATCTTGTTGTACTTTTTTGAGGTACAGATTTAATCGCACTTGTTTTTGATGCGGCAGGTTGTTGCATTGGTTCTTTTGGCGATTCAACTTCACGTTCTGATTTACGATCACGCTCAGGTTCACGTTCCTCTGGTACTTCTACTTCTTCTTCATCTTCAACAACAAAAAATCCATTAAATAAATCTTTTAAAGCCAAGGGGCTCACTCCTATTCTCCTACAAGTTTAGTCCCAATTCTCACAAATGTTGCACCTTCTTCAATTGCTATTGGATAGTCATTACTCATACCCATCGACAATTCTTCACATGGTGCATATTCTAAATTGAGTTTTTTAATTTCATCTCTTTTTGTTCGTAATTTTCTAAATAATGACTGTATATACGCATTATCGTCCGTATACGGTGCCATCGTCATTAAACCGACTATTTTTATATTTTCAAATTGTTTAATTTCTTCAATAAAAGCATTAACTTCATCTAAACTAATCCCATGTTTAGATGATTCACCTGAAACATTTACTTGTAAGAAACAAGATATTTTATGCTCGGCACGCTTATTAATTTCTTTAGCTAAACTCATTCTATCTAAAGCATGAAAATAATCAACATCATTGATGACATCTTTAACCTTTCTAGATTGCAAAGAACCGATAAAATGTAGCACAGCATCATCGGGTAATGCTTCTTTTTTCTCTTTGAACCCTTCAAGTCGATTTTCTCCAAAATGTCGAATTCCAGCTTGATAAGCTTCTTTAGCTCGCTCTATTGTAACATACTTTGTTACTGCAATCACGTTAGGCTCTGTAGAAATGTTACTTTTTTCTCTATGCTCATTGATTTCTAAATTGATTTGTGCGAGATTATCTTTCACTTCGCGCATTATGAATCACCTTACTTTCTTCCTATAAATGCTAACATTCGTCCAGTTTGTCCTTTTTCTACTCTATAAGAAAAGAAATAATCCAGGTTTTCAGATGTAGCATAATCAGTAATATAAATATTACTTTCAGGTACACCTACACTTTGTAATAAAAGTGAGTTGGCCTTTTTCAAATCAATACCGTGTCTATCAGTATCACGTGTTTCTATAAATTGAGTTGTATCAATATCTAGCGTTTCAAATTTCATTTTAATATCATCATTAATCTCATATGAATTGGATGTAGCTGGCCCAATTACTACATTTAAGTCAGTAACATCAAAATCTATATGTTGAACCATTTCTTTAACGATTTCTCCATAAGTGCCACGCCAACCTGCATGTGCCAGTCCAACATAATGATGCTTCTCGCTATAGAAATAAACGGGTACACAATCTGCGTAACACATTGTTAATAAAATATTCGGTTCATATGTATACAATCCATCTATACCATGTAAACGATTCGTAATAGCATCAATATTTACACCTTTATCCTCTGATGTTATTTTAGCAACTTTATTCTCATGTGTTTGAATTGGAAAAACCCATTCACTTCGTGGGAAACCTATCATATTAGCTAAAATGGTTTGATGTTGTGTAATGTTGTCTTGTCGATCATCAACATATCTAGCCATATTAAATGATTTTTCAGGATACATACTTAAGCCACCCTCACGTGTAGTAAAACCAAGGGTAGTATGTGCCATTTTATCGTCTTTATATGCTAAAAAATGATTTTGTTTTATAAATTTTTCAGTCAACTATTTCACAACCTTAAGTATGAATTTTCATTAATTACGATAAAAGTGTCTATATATGTTTTATAGAACTATTATATAGCATTCTTAATCGTATTTAAATTAAAACTATTATTTCTATTCTTGAAACTAATTATTTTAAAAATAATTAAATTATTCTCCAACACCTAGTTATAAACCATTATTCAAATAAATTAAAAAGTCATCAGAAACAATTCTGATGACTTTAAGTATAATGGTTAAGATAAGATTAACGTCTAGTTCTTCTTGAACGTCTTTCTTCTCTATTTCTGATGAAACTTGGAATATCATCGTCTTTAGTCGTATGGTTTCTTTCAGTCACACTATCAGATGATGAACTTGATGCAGAACTGCTAATTGATTCTTCTTTACCAACTGAAGAAGTTGATGAAGTACTATTTACACTTGAACCAAATCCAGTACTAGAAGCTTTACGACCTTGAGATGATGGTTTGTCTTCAAATCCAGTAGCGATTACTGTTACTACAATTTCATCTTGTAATTCTGGATTGATTACTGTACCGAAGATCATATTTACATCTTCATCTGCAGCATCTTGTACGATATCCGCAGCTTCTTGTGCTTCGAATAATGAAAGTGATTCGCCACCAGTAATATTCATAAGCACACCTTGAGCACCAACAATAGAAGTTTCAAGTAATGGTGAAGAAATTGCTTTTTTAGCTGCTTCAACTGCTCTATTTTCTCCAGAAGAAACACCAATACCCATTAATGCTGAACCTTGGTTAGACATGATTGTCTTAACGTCAGCAAAGTCTAAGTTAACTTCACCAGATACTGCGATTAAATCAGAGATACCTTGTACACCTTGACGTAATACGTTGTCAGCTTCTTTAAATGCTTCCATCATAGGTGTTGATTTGTCTACGATATCTAATAAACGGTCGTTTGGAATAACGATTAATGTATCTACAGCAGCTTTCATTGATTCAACGCCGGCAGCAGCTTGTGTTTGACGTTTACGTCCTTCGAAACCAAATGGACGAGTAACAACACCAACTGTTAACGCTCCCATTTCTTTAGCAATCTTAGCTACTACAGGAGCAGCACCAGTACCAGTACCGCCACCCATACCTGCAGTTACGAATACCATATCTGCACCTTGGATTGCATCTTCAATTTGTTCACGTGATTCTTCAGCAGCTTTTTTACCGATTTCTGGGTTAGCACCAGCACCTAATCCACGAGTTAATTTTTCACCAATTTGGATTTTTGATTCAGCTTTAGATAAGTTTAAAGCTTGTCCATCCGTATTAATAGCGATAAATTCTACATTATTCATTCCGTGGTCAATCATACGATTTACAGCGTTGTTACCGCCGCCACCTACACCGATGACTTTTAAAGTCGCTAAATGATTAAATCCTTGTTCAAATTCTAACATTTAAATTTCCTCCTAGTTTTAATGGCCAATAATCATTCAAATAAAGATTTCATGAGTTTTTTAAATTTACCTTCTTCTTTGTCTTTACCTTGAGCATTATGATGATCTTCTTCTAGATGAGTTTCGCGGTCGTCATATTCTTCATGAGGTGGTTCAGGCTCATCCTCATAAACATCTTTTTTGTTCGATTTGCGTTTGAACCAATCGAAACCGCTTGATTTAGAGTCAGTTTCTCTTTCATCAGATTCGATAACTTCCTCTTCAAATTCCTCATTATCATGATAATTAATTGTAACATAATCTAATAACTCATCAAAAGTGATACTACTAGAAATAGTAGAAATCGCAGATGAAAATTCTGGTTTTCTGATTCCCATTTGTGAAGGTGTGTGAATTCTCACTTTTTCACTAACCATATCTTGTAATAATTCTCTTACACCTAATAAATTAGCTGATCCACCTGTTACAACAAAACCACCATTAACTTTTGTTAAACCTAATTCTTGTAAAACATCAAACACTTCGAAGAATATATCTTCAACTCTCGCTTCAATAAAGTCGCTTAAATCTTTTTGAGTATACTGAACATGTTCATCACTATCAATTTGATCTACTGTGAATACATCTTGACTTGAAGCTGAATCATAAAATGCATGACCATATTGATGTTTTATTTTTTCAGCTGTGTCATATGATGTATTTAAACCTTGTGCTACATCATCAGTAATATCACGACCAGCCATTTCAATTGAATCAGCATCTACTAATTCGCCACGTTCGTAGAAGGCAATTTGTGTTAAATCTTCACCGATATCAATCACACATGCACCAAGTTCTTTCTCAGTTGCTGATAAAATTGATCCGTAGTTATATGCATCAGAATATACATCTAATACATCTACACCACATGATTCAACACATTTAATCATATTAATTAAAATTGATTTTTGAATAGCAATAACGCCTGCATCCACTTTAAGTGAATGTCTTGCGATTAATTCTTTTGGATCTGATACTTCATTTTCCTTATCTACAACAAATCGAATAGGGAAAACGTTAATCACTTCTGTTTCAGGAACATCATTTTTATCTCTAATACCCTCTAGTACAGATTCAATATGCGTTCCGTTAATTTCAGTATCTTCATAAAATTCTATTTCATTTGATTCATCATACACTTCAGTTCCAATGATAGGTAATTTTAAGAATACTTCTTTGATGTCTACCCCTGAAGCGATAGAAGCCTTTTTAATTGTATCCTTGACTGCTTGTCTAGCAATATCAAAGTCATCAATTAAACCATTTTTTATACCGCTTGTATAGGTTTGTCCTGTACCTATCACATTTATTCCATTGTGAAATTTTTCGCCTACTA